>Ga0209099_1001747_pt1 | contig 20859 bp, 21 predicted proteins | sample AD_JPNHW2_MetaG_FD_184430 | JGI IMG/M metagenome (GOLD analysis project Ga0209099, IMG submission 184430) | Active sludge microbial communities of municipal wastewater-treating anaerobic digesters from Japan - AD_JPNHW2_MetaG (SPAdes) (version 2) | ecosystem: Engineered > Bioreactor > Anaerobic... | reverse complement strand
TCCCTGACGTCATCGTCCTGACCGCCTTGCCGGAGCAGGTGTTCTGGCTGATCCCTGCCGCGCAGACCTACGAAGAGGGGGGAAGGGTGTCCGTGGAGATGGCCGCCGTTCAGGCCAGTTGCGTTGACGCCACCGTCATCCCCATAGTCAAGGGCAAGACCAACATATCCCTGGGATGTTTCGGCTGCCGCAAGACGACGGACATCATGGCCGAGGAGATGCTGATCGGCATCCCGTTCAAGAACTTCGAGAAGATCGTGGCCGCCGTCAAGACCATGGGCGCAGGTGCGATCCCGAAATCCAGGGCCAAGGCGTTATAGGAGCGTAAAATGTCCGAGGGTGAGCAGCGCAAGCAGTGGAACTCAACGTACTCCAATAAACCGAACTTCTTCGGGGCTGAGCCGAGCGACCTGGCCGTCCGGGCCGTGGACATATTCCGGAAGAACGGCTGCCGCAAGGTCCTGGAGCTGGGATGCGGCCAGGGTCGGGACACCTGCCTGTTCGCCAAGGAGGGTTTCCAGGTCATAGCCCTGGACTATTCCGATTCGGGCATATGCCAGATGAGGGAGAGGACCAAAGAGATGTGCCTGGACGGGAACATGGAATGCATGTGCCAGGACCTCCGGGCCGGAATTCCGCTCCCGGACGGCTCGGTGGACGCGGTGTACTCGCACATGCTGCTGACCATGGAGCTGTGGGAAAAGGACATCCAGTTCATATTGGACGAGTGCCGCAGAGTGCTCAGGCCAGGCGGATTGAACCTGTACTCGGTGCGAAACGACCACGACCCGCATTTCGGAAAGGGTCCGCACAAGGGGGAGGACATGTGGCAGAACCCCATCGGCTTCGTGGTCCACTACTTCTCCGAGGACAAGATCAAGAGACTGTCCAGAGGTTACGATATCGTGCACGTAAGGGAGTTTGACGACCCCTCCCCGCCCTTCACCAAGAAGCTGTACGAAGTGTTGCTGAGGAAACCGTAGTTCACACCGCGCCGCCGATCATGTAGCAGACGAAGAAGGCGGCCACCCCGACCAGGGCCATCCTCATCCCCTTCCACCAGGGGTTGCGCTCGCTGATCTTGCCCATGATGAAGCCAGTTATGAACAACAGGATGATCGCCAGAACGATGGCCACTTCCGCCGCGACCAGGATGGTCTCATCGCCCAGGAGCACGAAAGGAGAGACTATTATCGCTCCGCTCATCAGGGGCGCCAGGGAGTTCGAGAGGGCGATGATGGCCGCGCTGGCCTTGGACGCCTTACCCAAGTTCGTCTCTTCCACCGGGCGCAGCATGGCCCGGCCGATCTCGTCCATACGCCGAGACTGCTCCAGCGTCTCCCCTTCGTAGACGCTGCTGCCGGTGGATATGGCCAAAGCGACGCAGCTGGTGATGATGGTGGCGATGACCAGCCCTGAATCCGCGTCGGCGGTCAGGGCTGAACCTATGATGATGCCCAGCACGGCGAACGTGCTGTCGAACATGGTGTTCACGAAATATCTGCGCAACGCCGGACCTGTTTCCGGCAGGCTCATGGCCTCTTTGAACCAGGAACCTTTACCATCATTTTTGGCCAAGTGACCATCACCGTTTAACGTCCTCTTTAATAATGGAGGCTTACTAAATCCTTTTCGGGAGAAAAAAACCCGCCGCACCCTTCCAGACCATTTTTTCCTTTTCCTTTTTATAATCCCTGAACAATGACCGAAGCCGAAGGGCCCATGGTCTAGCGGTTATGACGACTCCCTTACACGGAGTAGGTCGCCGGTTCGAATCCGGCTGGGCCCATCCCAATGTTCTGGTGACGCGACTTCTTCTGATGAAATTCAAGGCGATCTTGTGCGCAGCGTCCTTGACCGAACGAACTGTCGCCCTGTTTTGAAATTTTTCAGAACAGATACATCGTAAATATACGAACGAATATTATGACTAGGTAACATGGCGGAAGAGACCGAGAAAGGACCGTGCCTGTGGCACGCGCCGGACAACAGATGCGCCAACTGCAAGGCGAGACGCTATCGCCTTGACGCTCTGGGCATGAAGGACATTTACGGCGAATGCCGGGGCCAGGAAGATTACCGCACCTGCGAGTTCTACAAGCTGAAACCGGTCCCGAAGTGCTGATCTGCCCTCAGGAGCTGAAGAAAAGTGGTGGACATCGAGCTGGATGGGATCCTCAGGGGACTGCGGTCCCTTAACGTCGAGGAATGCCGAGCGGCGTTGGAGGACAGCCGTGAGCTCCTGATGGCCGGCTGGGCCGATCGACGCCTGCTCCAAGCATTGATCCCACTGACCGAAGTGGAGAACGACCAGGTGCGAAAGGATTCGTCCTGGTGCATCGGGAAGCTAGCTCAGATGAAGATCGGCGATCCCCGCTCGGTGCCAAGCCTGATCCTGCTCACCACTGATCGTGACGAAGAGGTGCGGTCCAACGCGGCCTGGGCCCTCGGTGAGCTGGCCGGGCAGAGCATAGGCGATACGATATCCATAGAGGCCCTTAACATCCTCCTTACCGACCCAGACCGGGAGGTGAAGGGCATGGCGGCCTGGGCCTTGGGCCGGATGGCCGACAAGATGCGGGTGACCTCACCCTCCTCCGTCCCGCTTCTGGAGGCCATGCTCCTTGAAAATAGCGAATTTTTACGTAAGGGGGCGGAATGGTCCCTGGAGCGCATACGTCGGTTGCATCCGCTCTAAGAGTAACGGTTATATCATCGCGGCCCTAATCGGCTGAACATGCCCGGAGAACGCATGCTCAAGGTCGGACTGGTGCAGATGGCCATGTCTTCCGATGTCACGGACAACCTGGAGAAGGCCGTCCGCATGTCCGAGGAAGCGGCATCGCGAGGAGCGAACATCATCTGCCTCCCTGAGCTGTTCACCACCCCCTACTTCCCGAGAGAGGAGGACCCCGAAGGAAAGAGGGAACGGGGAGGATTCCTGAGCACCATCCCCGGTCTGGTCACGGAGACCCTGTCGGACCTGGCTAAACGGACCGCTACGGTGGTGATCGGCGGTTCGATCTACGAGGCGGCGGAGGACGGGCTGTTCAACACCGCCACCCTGTTCGAGAAGGACGGCAAGATGCTAGGGGGATATCGCAAGACCCACATACCGCATGATGAGTGCTTTTACGAGCAGGATTACTTCAAGCCTGGCGATACCGGTTTCCAGGCGTTCCCGACCTCCTGCGGTAAGGTCTCCGCCCTGATATGTTACGACCAGTGGTTCCCGGAAGCGGCTCGATGCTGCGCGCTTCTGGGAGCGGAGATCATATTTTACCCGACGGCCATCGGCACGGTCCGGGGCATCGGGGAAGCGGAAGGCGATTGGCAGGAGGCCTGGGAGAACGTTATGCGCGGGCACGCCATAGCGAACGCCGTTCCGGTATGCGCGGTGAACCGTGTAGGCACCGAGGGAGATAGCGAGTTCTACGGCGGCTCCTTCGTCTGCGACGCCTTCGGCAAGACCTTGGCTCGAGCGGGGAAGGGAGAGGAGGTACTTGTGGCTGAGGTGGACATGGACCACGGCAAACGCGTCAGAGAGGGCTGGAGGTTCTTCCATAACCGCCGCCCGGAGTGCTACGGGGCGCTCGTCGAGAAAAGAGAGGAATGAGAATGGCTCTGCAGAAAGGAACACCGTTGTCCAAAGGATATCGCATGCCTGCGGAATGGGCTAAGCATGACGCAACGTGGCTCTCCTGGCCTAAGAACCCGTTGACCTTCCCCGAGGAAGTGATAGATGAGGTGGAAGGCGTCTTCGCGCAAATGACCGCCGCGTTGAGCTCGGGAGAGCTGGTGAAGATACTGGTGGACGATGACGCCCTGGAGGAAAGGGCCTACGCCAAGGTGTCCAAGGCCGGAGCGGACATGTCCCGCGTCCGTTTCGAACGAATAAAGAGCGCGGACGTCTGGATCAGAGATTACGGCCCCTCTTTCCTATTGCATAAGGACACCGGCAAGAAGGCGGCGGTGAAATGGGACTTCAACGCTTGGGGCGCCAAGTACGATGACCTGCTGTATGACGATATCGCCGGACAGCATGTGGTGGAGAGCTCGGGCGTTCCCTACTTCAAGCCTGGGATCGTCATGGAAGGCGGTTCCATAGACGTGAATGGAAAAGGTCTGGTGCTTACGACCGAGCAGTGCCTCTTGAACAAGAACCGGAACCCGAACTTGGACCGCCTTCGGATCGAGGATTACCTCAAGCAGTACATCGCCACGCCTGACGTGATCTGGCTGGCGTCCGGGATAGAGGGGGACGACACCGACGGGCACATAGACGACTTCGCACGTTTCTCGTCCACGACCTCTGTGCTCTGCGCCTTCTCCGATAGAGGTGAGAACGCCCCGGTGCTGGAGAGGAACTGGTCCTTGCTAGAGAAGGCCCAGGACCGCTTCGGACTGGAACTGCAGCGCCTCCCGATGCCTGAGCCTCTGTATCTGGAGGAAGAGGACCGCAACCTCCCGGCCAGCTACGCCAACTTCTACATCGGCAACAAGGTGGTGCTGTTGCCGGTGTTCGAGGACCCCATGGACAAGGTGGCTGTGGAAATAATGTCCTCCCACTTCCCGGGCCGGGAGATCGTTCCCATCGTCGCCCGGGAGCTGGTCTACGGCTACGGGGGCATTCACTGCGTGACCCAGCAGGAGCCGATCGAGCGCGGTTGAGGAGTAAATTCCTGCAATAGCGAACCGCCGGACCACTCGCCCTGCCTGGTCATGAGGAACACCTGGTCGGATATCCTCTGCAGACCTCCGGGTTCCGTCCCCCCGACCAGCACGGTGAAGATGCGGCATCCCTGTCTTTCCTTCAGGCGGTTCCAGTCGTGCAGGCAGCCCCGGTCCTTTATGCGCGCCAGACCGTCCGTTATGAAGAGGATGTCCGCCCCCTGCCATTCCGGTTCGCTCAGGCTCTTTATGCCCTGACGCAACGCGGCATCGAAATCAGTGCCCCCGCCGAAGGTCTGGCACAGGAACTCCAGGAACTGGGACCGTCCGCTATGATCATACAGATCGTAAGCCTCCACATCCACCGAGAACATCAAAGCGCGTAGCGGACGCCGTTCCTCCGATAGACGCCTGGCCAATGCCAGCAACAGCGCTTTCGCGGCCATCTCCGGCTCGCCGCTCATGGAGCCGGACGAATCGAGCAGCGCCACCACTGGACCGCCCCGCTTCCTCTCCCCGTCCCGGAACTCCTTCCCTCTCAATTGGTACGTTAGCAAGCGCCGCTCGCACATCCGGGCATAGAAGAGCAGCTTCAATCGTTCGTCGGCCAGGTTGACCATCTCCTGGGGCAGCATGCGCTGCACATCGCCGGAGAAGATCAGGGAGTGGGTTTCCGTTAACGAACAGGAATCGGATGACGCCCTCCGGTCCTTATCTCCTTCCATCCTCCCCAGCAGCTCCTTCAGGCGATCCACGTCCCTGTGCTTTCGAAGCATGGAGGCGTACCGTTCCAGGTTTCCGAGCTTGGCCCGGTGCAATCCTACCCGGTGCAGGTCCCAGCCCTGGCCGGGAAGCAGCTCCTCCAGGCGCAATAGCACCTCGGAATCCTTCTGCAGCCTGTCGATGAGCGGCGCTATGCTGCGGTCCAGGGACCTCACCAGCATTCTGAGCACCAGCTTCAGCGCTTCCCTCTGCCGCTCGTCCAGCTCGACCTCCTCACCGCCTCGTCCTTCGGCATCCAATAGCGCTTCCAGAAGGTCCTCGGTGCTGCGCCGCTCCTCCTCAGAAAGCTCGCTCCAATCCAATCCCCCCACGCCATTGGCCATGGCTTCGATCACCTTAGGGAGCGCCAGCACCAGCAGTTCCGGCACCAGGTCCGGCTGGCCCTTGGCCAACTTCCTAGCGTCCGCCCAGGCCTTGCTTTCGAAAAGGGAATGGATGACCATGGTGGTGACATCGATGGGTTCCAAGCTCTGGAGATCGCCCAAGAGATCGGAAGCCATCAGCGCCGCGGCCATATCCCTGTGGTCCAGAGGAATCGAGCTCGGAGCCATAAGTATCTCCTGGACCTCCGACCTCTCCAGAAGTTCACGGATAAGGCCTTTCATCGGTTGGGGATCACTCCTTGAGCTCCGCTTCCACTTCCTTTAGGGAGCGCTCGATCTCGGCCATCGACTCCAGGCGGCGGTCCTGCCTGGAAAGGATGTCATGGCGGTCCCTCTTGCTCAGCCAGATGTTCCCGTCGAGACGCTTGCGCAGCTCGCCCCTTTCCATCTCGTGCGCCCCTCTCACCTTATCGTAGACGGAACGCAGGTCCTGCAGCTCCCTGGCGTAAAGCCTTTGTTCGGCGCCCCCGCGCAGGCAGGTGACCTTCCAGCCGCGCACGTTCTCCAGCACGTGCATCAGCTCCGGCAGCTCGAACTTGCGGTAGGAGGGGTTCACGCCCTGGGCCTCCCTGGCGTAGGGGTCCATGTACAGATGCTTAGGGAAGGACTCGCCGTGCCGGCAAAGCTCCTTGGCGCTCATGAACGTCGAGCCGCAGTCGTAGCAGCACACCGGCCTCGGGAACTGCACGTCGGAGGCGGAGTGCTGCTTCGCCTTAGCCAATAACGAAAGCAGCTCCTCGCTGCTGGACTGCAGACGGCGGAGGTCCACCCCTCCGCTGCTGGTCAGATCGATCAGCAATGATCTCAATCCCTCTTTCTGCTCCGGACGGTCCCACAACATGTGCTGCAGGAGCGGCAAGAACGTCAGGTCGACGTTTCCCCGGCCCATGGCCGCGGCCGCGGTGCGCAGCACCAGCAAGGTCTTGTTCCAGCGACGGTCGGATATGTACACGCTCTGGGACCGGAAGTGCTTGCGCAGGCTCAGATAGGCCTGCAGCACCTCCTCATCGACCTTCACCGATCGAGCGTCGTCCTTGATGCGTTCGATGTCCTCCAGCCCGACGGTAGTCGTGGCCGCCTTTCCGTTGCTGGACGTTAGCACCTTCAGGAAGTTTCCCTCGTCCTGGACGTTGGTGATGAAGAAACGGTACAGAAAACGGTCATAGAGCGCCGCCAGCCCCTCCTCCTCGTTCGGAAGCTCGTTCGAAGCGCCATAGACGGAGAGTATCGGAACGTCCACCACCTCGTTGCCATTGTGGTACTTCCGCTCGTTCAGGATCGTAAGCAGACTGTTCAATATCGACGAGTTGGCCTTGAATATCTCGTCCAGGAACGCTATGTTGGCCTGCGGGAGGTAACCTTCGGTGCGGCGGCGGAACTCGTCGTTCTGCAGGGAACTGAGCGATAGCGGGCCGAACACTTCCTCGGGAGATGTGAATCGGGTCAGCAAGTAATAGTAGAACGAGCCGCCGCGCAACCTCTCGCACATCACCTTGGCCATCTGGCTCTTGGCGGTTCCCGGCGGGCCGATGAACAGAACATGCTCCCCGGACAGCATGGCCAGTAGCGCTCCGGCGATCTCCTCCTCCCTTTCCACGAACTGCTCACGCAGCTCGCCCATGAGCGCGCTCAGCTTGTCGGGGAATCCCGTGCCCTTGTCGCCTTGAACGTGCCCTCCGCTCATGTGAACACCTGCTGGAACGAAAAGAGCGGTAGCAGGATTTATAAAATCCTAGCGGAGATATCGAATAGTTATAGGAACGCTGACATCTTTCGGAGGACCATGGAGCTGGGTTTGGGGATCGACACCGGAGGAACGTACACCGACGCGGCGATGGTCGACCTCAGCACCAAAAGGCTCCTCGCCTGGAGCAAGAGCCCCACCACCCCCCAGGACCTGACGGTCGGGATAGAGAGTTCCGTGAGGTCCCTTCTCAGGAAGGAACGATTCGATCCCACCCAGATCAAACTGGTCGGACTGTCTACCACCCTGGCCACCAACTCGGTCCTGGAATCCAGAGGAGGAAGGGTCGGCCTCATCGGCATCGGCTGGGACATCGAGGACGGGAACTCCCTGGGGGCGGAGAATTGCGCCTTCATCAAGGGCGGTCATGACAGCAAGGGCCGGGAGATGGACTCGCTGGACCTGAAAAAGCTGCGCGAGATCGCCATGTCCATGGCCGAGGAGGTGGACGCTTTCGTAGTTTCCTCGATGTTCAGCGTGTACCAGCCCAGTCACGAGGACCGGGCCCGCCAGCTCATCCGGGAGGTGACGGGGCGGCCGGTGGTGGCGGCCTACGAGCTCAGCGGGGAATTGGGAGTGGTGGAGAGAAGCGTCACCGCAGTGCTGAACGCTCGACTGCTACCGGTGATCTCCGACTTCCTGGACCGCATCGAGTCTTCGATGAAGGTCCTGCGCATCGCGGCGAACATCGTGGTGCTGAAAGGGGATGGCAACGTGATGCCGGTGAAGTTGGCCAGGGAAAGACCGGTAGAGGCCGCCTCCCTTCTCGGAGGTTCCCGTCTCTCCGGACTGGACAACTGCCTGGTGGTAGACATGGGCGGAACGTCCACCGATATCGCCTATATCGACAACGGTTTCCCGCGCATCGGTCGCGAGGGAGCCCAGCTGGCCGGATGGCGAACACGCGTTCGTTCCATAGACGCCACCACGGTGGGTCTGGGCGGAGATTCGGAGATCGGTTCGGACATGCACGGAGATCTCAGGATAGGGCCGACCAGGGTGCTTCCGTTGGCATTCGCTGGTGAGCGCACGAAGGATCTGCCGCGCATGATCATGGAGCGGCGAAGAACTGATTTTTACGTCACCGCCCGAGGCCCAGAGCGGCTGTCGGGCAGCAAGCTCCAGGTGTATCACAGGGTGGAGGAACTGGGACTATGCGACGAGGAGGAGCTGCGCTCCGCTCTCCCGGACCTTTACCTGGTCAGGGAGATGGCCAGAGAGCTGGTGCACTCCGGGCATCTGCTGAGGACCGGGCTGACGCCTACCGACATTTTCAACCTGGAAGGATTGTACGTGATAGGCGACGAGGCCTCGTCCCGCGCGGGTGTAGAGCACTATCTGGAAGGGACGCGAATGAGCGTGGAGGCCTACTGCGCCCGGGTCATGCATCGCATGGTCGGAAGACTTGCGGAGGAGATCGTACGCAAGGTGGTGGCCGAGGAGATCGGGGACCTGCCGAAGGACGCCACGGTAGACCGACTGTTGCAGCTAATGGCCGGCGAACGTTCTTCCAGTTCGTTCCACATCGGCATTCGACTGGACCGCCCGATCGTGGGTATCGGAGGACCGTCACGATTGCTGATGCCCTCCCTGCGCGATCTTCTCGGCGCGGAGGTGGTCATTCCCGAGGGAGGGCCGGTCGGCAATGCCGTGGGCGCGGTGTGCTCGCGAATATCGGAAACGCTCACGTTACGCATCCAGCCCCTGAGCGACGGCCAGTTCCAGCTGGTCACGCCATGGGGAGACTCCCAGGACTTCCGGAGGGCCGAGGACACGATAAGAAGGGCCAGGGAGCTGGCGGAGGAGCATGTCCGGGGGAAGGCCGACCGGGCAGGCGCCATCGACATAACCGTACGCTCGGACGTTCGCGAGGTCCACTTCAAGGACCAGAAGGGTATGGACCACCTGAACTGGATCGAGGTCACCGCCCGGGCGACTGGCGAGCCGCGGCAAGGTCATCATTAAATCGGTTCATGCTGATTCAGGGGCATGGCTTCCTCCAAGGTCTACTTCACCGACATGCACACCTGTCAGGGCAGCAACCTGCTGCAGAAGATGGAAAAGCTACTGCGCAAGGCCGGCCTGGACAAGATGGACCTGGACGGAAAACTGGTCGCGGTGAAGCTGCACATGGGCGAGCCGGGCAATCTCGCTTACGTACGCCCGAACTTCGCGGCGGTACTGGTCAGGATGATCAAGGAGAAGGGCGGCAAGCCGTTCCTGACCGACTGCAACACCTTGTACCTGGGAAAGAGGGCCAACGCCGTGGACCATCTGAACTCGGCGATGGAGAACGGGTTCAACCGCATCGCCGTGGGCTGCGACGTGATCATCGCTGATGGCTTGTGGGGGAACGAGCAGCGGGAGGTGGTGATCGACAAGGAGCTGTGCCGCACGGCCAAGATAGGCAGCGCCATCGCCGACGCGGATGTGGTGATCTCCCTGACCCATTTCAAAGGTCATGAGCTCACCGGCTTCGGGGGAGCGCTGAAGAACCTGGGAATGGGAAGCGGCAGCCGCTGCGGCAAGATGGAGATGCACGCCTCCTCCCATCCTACGGTGGACAGCAAGAAATGCGTGGGTTGTGGACAGTGCGTGAAGAACTGCCCGGAAAAGGCGATAACGCTCACCGGCAAGAAGAAGGCGGTCATCGATGACGGCCTGTGCGTGGGCTGCGGTCAATGCATCGCCGTTTGCCGTTACGGAGCGCCGGAGGTGGAATGGGAGGGCTCCTCGGAGATCGTGAACCAGAAGATCGCCGAGTACGCCTTCGCGGTGGTCAACGGCAAACCGTCCTTCCACATCTCCCTGATAACCGACGTCTCGCCGAACTGCGACTGCTGGCCCTTCAATGATGTTCCGATAGTGCCGGACATCGGCATCGCGGCGTCCAAGGACCCGGTGGCCTTGGACATGGCCTGCGTCACCCTGGTGAACGAGGCCTCGGTGGTGAAGGGGAGCGTCCTGGACGTGAAGGGCAGGAAGGGCGATAAGTTCAGGTCGGTGCACCCGACCACGGACTGGATGACCGGGATGGACCACGCCCAACGCATCGGCCTGGGTAATAAGGATTACGAGCTGGTCCGGCTGAAGTGATTGTAAAAGATATTATCGGATAGAGCGATGACTGGTCATGGTCGATTTCCGTCCGTTCCGTCCCTACATCCCCCGTCTCGAGAATGGTGAGGGGATCATCGAGCGTGTGTCCCCTCCTTACGATGTCATCTCCGCCGATGAACTGGCCAGGCTCAAGGGGAACCGCTATAACGTGACCAACGTGACCATGGGCGGGGTCGACGGTAACTATTCCTCGGCTGGCGAAGCGCTGCGCTCCTGGATAGAGCATGGCGCTCTGGCCCAGGACCGCCGCGATGCGTTCTATACCTACAAGCAGACGTTCTGCGAGGGAGAGCATTGTTGGCAGAGGACCGGCATCATCGGGTTGCTGGCCGCCAAAGGATACGCGGAAGGGGTCGTGCCTCACGAGGAGACCTTTCCCAAGGTCAAGGAGGACCGCCTGAACCTTTTACGCGGCACGGAGACGCATTGCGAGTCGATATTCGGCATATTCGATGAGCTTTCGGCCAAACTGAAGGACAGGATCGATGACCGGGAGACCATGGTCCTGGAGTTCACCGACCCCCAGGGCGTGCGGCACTGCCTGTTCCGCGTGTGCGACCCGGAGACCGTCGAATCCATAATGGCGGAGCTGAAGGGGAAGACGGTGCTGATCGCCGACGGGCACCACCGCTACGAAACGTCCTCCCGCTACGCCCAAGAAAATCCAGACTCCCCGAAGAAGCAGTTCGTGCTGGCCACCCTGGTGCCGTCCAACGACCCTGGGCTCCTGGTCTTCCCGACGCACCGTTTGGTGAAGGAGCTGCCTGCGTCCGCGGAATCGTTCCTGGAGTTCGTGAAAAGCCGTTTCGACCTGTTCGATGTTTCTGAACCTTCCGAACTGGCCTCCGCCCTGGAGGGACGACCGTCGTCTGACGTGGGCCTGGTGATCGAAGGGAAGGCCTACGTCGCCTCTCCCCGGGACCTGCCGGCCGATGAGATGTGGGAGCTGGACTCCTATGTGTGTCAGGAATGGGTGCTGAAAGGAGAGGCCTGGAAGGACGAGCCGACGGTGTTCTACGAGCACGACACCGCGAAAGCTTTGGCCAAGATGTCCGAAGGATATCGGCTGATGGTCATGCTGAGGTCGCCCTCGGTGGACATGATATGGGAACTGGCCCGCCTGGACCGACGCATGCCCAAGAAGTCCACCTACTTCTGGCCGAAGATGTGGTCCGGGTTCGTGTACTACCGCATGGCGTGACCTACTTCCTGCGGCGCAGGATCACCAAGGCGATCACTGCAACGAGCAACACCAGAACGGCGATGACCACATAGAGCATGGTTCCGCCGCCCAGTATTTCATCTGCGGGAGCTTCCTAAAGGACCGAATTCCCCAGGACCAGGTCGCCACCGGGCTCCAAGTGCACCATTACCATCTTGCCCAGGTATCCGTGTCTGCTCATGTTGAGGATGTAGCCCCCCGGAGAAAGTATCAGGCTGAAGCTGCCGTTGACGTTGGTCAGCGCCTCCTGCTCCCCGACGGTCACCCGGACGTACCAGAACCGCCAATGACCATTTTCTGGACCGGGTCCCCCTCTCCACTATGTCCTAGCCGGTGGAAATGCTGGGTCATCAATATTTGTTGAGAAGGATATGGAGCCACTGGAGGGAATTGAACCCCCGACCTACGCCTTACCAAGGCGTCGCTATACCTCTAAGCCACAGTGGCCTGCTCCACCGACAAACCGGTGGTCGTTCATAAACCTTTTGCTACTGGTAGTAGGCAAAATCCTTTTGATTGAGGGGGCGCTAGAGGTGGTGATGAAGAAGGAGATGACGGCCTTCGACGTGGCGGCCATAACGTCGGAGATGCAGGGGCTGGTCGGAGGCTTCCTGGACAAGATATTCCAATGGGACGGCCGCAACGTGCTGCTACGCATAAACGTGCAGGGCGAGGGCAAGAAGGAACTGGTGCTCAGGGACGGCAAGTGGCTGCACTTCGTGGCCGATCGCCCGGAGACGCCCGACACGCCGTCGGGATTCGCGGTGCACCTTCGTAAGGTGCTCTACAACACCCGAATAATGTCCGTCTCCCAGAGGGAGTTCGATCGCATAGTCACCATCGGTCTGGCCGATCGTGACGGGACGTATCAGCTCATCTTCGAGCTGATAGGCGAGGGCAACCTTATAATGGTGAACGACGGGAAGATCATCAATGCCCTGCAGCAGAAGCGCTGGAGGCACCGGGACGTTCTCATCGGAGCCGATTACGCCTATCCGCCCTCGCGGTTCGATCCCCGGACCGCTTCCGCCGAGGAGTTCCAGACCGCCGTGCTCACCTCCAAGTCGGACCTGGTTCGAACCATGGCGACCTCGGTGAACCTGGGCGGACAGTACGGGGAGGAGATCTGCCTGCGCACCGGTCTGGACAAGGACCGAAAGGCCTCCGGGATGACCGAGGAGGAGATCGCCTCATTGCGTTCGGCCACCCTTGGTCTTTTCGAGGCCCTCCGGGAAAGGGAGTTCGCCTGTTTGGTGTCCGATGGAGAGGCGGCCATCGACGCCACCCCCTATCCCCTGATGGTCAATGAGGGATACGAACGGCAAGAAATGCCCACGCTATCGGCCGCCATCTCGGCGTTCCTAGAAAAAAAGAAGGAGGACGAGGTCAAGGTCGACCCGGAGCTGGAGAGGCTGCAGAGGCAGCTGGACCAGCAGTTGAAGGGAATCGAGGCCACGGAGAGGGAGGCGGCCACGCTGCAGTCCCATGGCGATATGCTGTACACCAGCTACGCCGAGGTCTCCAAGACCTTGGAAAGGATGAACGGGCTATCGAAGAACACCAGCTGGGAGAAGCTCATGGAGCAGGGAGCGAAGGTTCCTCTGGTGATCTCGGTGGAACCGCAGAGGAAGAGCTTCGTCATGAAGCTGGGCGAGGAGAAGGTCACGCTCGATTACACCGTGGCCATAGACGAGAACGCCAACCGCCTTTATTCGCAGGCCAAGGAGATGCGGGAGAAGGCCGCCGGGGCCAAGGGAGCTTTGGAGGAGACCAGGACGGCCATCGCCAAACGGGAGGTCAAGGGCGCCAAGGCCGCCCAGCAGGCCAAGGAGCGCATGCTGCCCACCAAGCGCTTCTGGTTCGAGACGTATAAGTGGTTCATCACCTCCAATGGACGCCTGGTCCTGGGAGGGAGGGACGCCAAGTCCAACGACCAGGTGGTCAAGAAGCATCTGGGGGACCGAGAACGCTACGCTCACGCCGACCTCCACGGGGCTCCGTCCATCGTCCTTAAGGACGGCGCGGACGCCACGGAGCAGGAACTGCGAGAGGTGTGTCAGTTCGCCCTCTGCCACTCTAAGGCCTGGAACGCCGGAGCCGCCGAGGGAACGGCGTATTGGGTATTGCCGGACCAGGTCTCCAAGACTCCGGAAGCCGGAGAGTTCGCCCCCCGCGGGGCCTTCATAATCCGCGGGAAGCGCAATTACGAGCACCATCTGCCATTGGAGATGGTGATCGCCGAGGTGCTGATGGAAGGCTCGCGGAAGATATCCTGCGCCCCTCGGGAGAGCATTTCCTCGGAGAAGATGGTGGTCATAGTTCCCGGCAAATTGCCAAGAGGAAAGACCGCCTCGATGCTGGCCAAGGCGTTCGGCGTGCCGGAGGAGGAGATATCCCGCATAATACCGCCGGGGGACCTGGAGATCAAGGAGACCGTCGGTATGAACCTGTAGTTAGAAGAGCGCCCGGGCCGGAATTCGAATCCGGGTCTAGAGGTTCGCAGCCTCTTAGGATATCCAAGCTACCCCACCCGGGCCTATTTTGTGGAGAATATGCTCCAATTACTAAAGCGTTGTTACTCCCCGGACCGGCCCAAAGGATCACCGATACCTTTGCCAGGCGTGGTGTTCGCCAATAGTTGAATCGAAAAAGCGGCAAGCGGATAGAAGATGAAGAATTTACGACGGTCGCGCCAAGAGGCGCGAACCTAAGAGTTTCAGAAGTCCTTGTTCTGCCAGTAGCGGCTGACGTAACCGGCGATGCGGTTCCTCATCATGATGGAGCTCACGTTGGTGAGCCTCTGGACCAGGATCTTGTTGTTCTCGAAGTCGGCGCTGAAAGCGCGGGGGTACTTCTCGACCAGTTCCACGGCCACTCTCTTGATGTAAGTTGGTCTGATGTTGCCCATAGCAATCTTCCCAGGTAAATGCGGCCAAAGTATTGGAGTTATTTAAATCTTAGCTCAGTGCGCGGCTTGCCACAGCTGAGCTTCCCTTCTGGACACTTTCCCCGGAGACAGGCGGGACCAGCATCCCGGAAGATGGTCGGTGACGCTTTCCTAGCCTCAGTGAGCATAAGCTCGGCGACGGTCCGTATCTCCTGCTGCGCCCTGCGGCACGTGCGCAAGGTGAAGAAGTGCCACAGCTCCCGGGCGTTCATGGTGACCACGATGTTCGTCGTGCAGGCGTTCGGCAACACGTACCGAGCGTCCTCCACCGGGACCACCGTCGCCAGCTTCTGGTAAGCTTCCCAGGCCTTCTCCATGGCCTCCTCGAACATCTTGTTCAGTTTCGGATCGGCGCGTATCGTCTCCGGCGTCACGTAGTCCGGCTCCAGCAGTGATACGTATCGCTGGCTCTGCTGCGAGTAGCTCGCTATCCGATGCCGGACCAGCTGGTGGGTGAGGGAGCGGGAGACGCCTTCCAATGAGAAGGTGTAAGAGGCATGCTCGATGACCGAGTGGTGACCCATGCCCACCACCTTGTCGATGAAGGCTCCGGCCTTGTCCTCCTCCACGCCCTCCAGTATCTCGCTCGCCGCGTCCGGCGAATAGCAGGAGCGGGCGGCCGCGGCGCAAAGCCTCTCGGCATCGTTGGTGTAGGAAAGAAGAACTACCTTCATCGGGTGGGATATGCCATCCGGAGAAAAAGGATTTCCCTCAGTTCCCGATGGTGAAGGAGAAGGATGCCTCGGCGTTGCTGACCGGCCGCTCTAGACGCAGGTCGTTCAGGTCCTTGAGGCGGTAGGCCACCAGGTCCTCTCTCGATAATATGCGACGAATGCCTTCCACGTGCCCGTCGCCGATCACCGCCAGCACACTTCCGTACTGCCCCTCCGCCCTCAGGATGTTCCGGGCCATGTGCTCGTTCCTTTCGTCGATGAGAACGCGCTTCACGGTCGGAAAGCTCTTGCCCAGGGTCTCCATGTACCGTTCCTCGTTGTCCTGGAACTCCTGCAGCTCCTTCTCCACCCGTTTGCGGGTCATGAACAGTCCGCCGAAGGATGACAGCAACAAGGCCACTCGTTCCTTCAATGGCATCTGGCTGATCAAGGAATTGAATAGGCGGCCGGCCTCCATGTCTATGAACAGGACCTGCGCCCCTCGGGCGTTGGCGGCGTCCACGGCCGCCAGCATCTCCGCCCCGACCTCCCCGCCGAACTGATCGGCAAGGCGCCTTTGCATGACCGCCAGCAGACGGTAGGGGATGGGGACCTTGCCCCGCGGCGATCCTTCCTTCAAGGCCCGGTACCGGCCGGGGTCCAGCTCTATGCCGACCGCTCCCGGAGCGTAATGCTCGACCAGGGAACCTATCGGCTTCGATACGTCGATAACGTGAGCGACACCGACCAGCACTATCATCGGCTGGTCATTGGAGCAACTTTCTTATAATCATTGCCTCCTGGCTTGGAACGTGAGCGAGAACGGGCGCAAGTTCGACCTGGTGGCCTTCGATATGGACGGCGTGTTGGTCGATTATCTTTCCTCCTGGACCTGGGTGCACGACCGGTTCGGGGTGAGCAACGAGGAGTCGGTCATCTCCTTCATGGACGGGGACATCGACGATATGGAGTTCATGCGCCGGGACATAGCCCTATGGCTCAAGCACCGCCCCGGCCTGAACCTGAAGGACGTGGAGAGGGAGCTTTTACGGCTTCCCATAAACCCGGGGATCGGAGCCACCGTTCAGGCCCTGCGGGAGCGAGGGACCAAGGTGGTCATCATCAGCGGCGGGCTGGACCTCATCGCTGAAAAGATAGCCAAGGAGCACGGTTTCGACGCCCAGTGGTCCAACGGACTGGAGGCCGATGCGCATGGGACCCTGACCGGAGAGGGCGTCCTTAGAGTGGAACTGTGCAACAAGCGCAGATCGCTGCGGGAGGCGCAGGAGATGTTCGGCGTTACGCCGGAGAGAACGGCCGCGATAGGCAACAGCTCCATCGACGTCTCGATGTTCCAGACGGCCTCGTTGGGCATCGCGTTCAATCCCATTGACGAAGAGGTCATACAGGGCGCCCACCACGTGGTCCGGGACGCCAGCCTGAGCGCCGTGCTGCCCTTCCTATTGTGACGGGTGACCCTTTTCACCGATCAGTGGGACGAACACCACCGAGCCGAGGTCCTCGGCGATGGTTCTGCCACCTAGTTTTCTGACCCTTAGCAATGACTGGTATTCTAGGTTACCCACCGGGATGAGCATTATGCCGCCGTCCCGAAGCTGGTCCAATAGAGGCAGGGGCACCCGGGGCGCCCCGCAGGTGACGCTGATGCGGTCGTAAGGCGCCTGCTCCGGGAGACCTAACGAACCGTCACCGACCACCACCTGGACGTTGGCGTATCCCGCCTCCAGAATTGTTTTGGCTGCCCTCTCCGCCAGGGAAGGATGCCGCTCAATGGTAATCACTTTACCCTGGGGACCTACCAGTTCGGCCATCACCGCGGCGTTGTAGCCGGAGCCGGCGCCGATCTCCAGGACCGTCTGCCCCTTGCGCAGTTCCAGGGCCTCGGCCATGATGGCCACCATGTGCGGGGCCGATATGGTCTGCCCGTCGCCGATGGGCAGAGGGGTGTCACGATAGGCGAGGGCTCGAGCGCTCTCCGGTAAAAAGATGTGGCGGGGGACGCTCAGCAGCGCCTCCTCGACCCTTTTAGAGAAGGTTAGGCCGCGGCCGCGCAGAACGGCCACCATCTGCCGGCGTTCGTCCATGCCCATCACGCGTAGGTGATGCGGGCCTTCCTGGCATATAACCGGACAATGTCCCTGGCCAGTACGGAACCGCGGCGGGCCATGCCATCCGAGGTCTTGATCTGGGTTATGACCACGTTGTACCTTCCGACGGTCATCAGGTCCCCGATGAAGAACTCCTCTTCTGGCAGGACCACGATCTCCGCCGGTATGGTCTTGTGCACGTCGTTGATGGATATCTTTACGTGCACCTGGTCGAAGCGCTTGGCCCAGATGGTGGTGATGTCCTTGGCCAAGGCCTTCACGACCCGGCCGTCCCCCTTCTCCACGGAGCTGACGATTATCGGAAGGTCATCCAGGATGAGCTCGTCCTCTATGCGGATCACTTCATCCTCGGGGATCTCGATCTGCGCCTTGCGGGACTCGCCCTGATCACTGATGATCACCGGGACCATCACCGTCCTGGTCTCCCTGATCACGGCGGTGTGCACCCGGCCGCAGTCCTGGCAGCGAAGGGTGCCCTCCAAGGTGTTCCCGTCCTTGCCTAATCTCCCTTTCAGCACCTCGTGCAGGGTCTCCTCGCCGCAGTCCGGGCATTCAACTTGTATCGCGTTCGGTACGTTCATTCGCCTCGCCTTCCTTTTTCCTTGTATGGAGCCGTACGGAATGCCGGCCCGTGGCCCGGCACGACCACGTCGGCCGCCTCTATCAGCATTTCCATGGACCCCATGGCCTTTCGCCGGTCATAATGATGCCCCGGCGGCACCCATTTCCGGGCATTGTCCTCGGTCGGTATGGCGTCGCCGGCTATGGCGTACGTCTTTTCGGCCTTGACCAGCACGCTGATGCTGCCCGGCGTATGCCCGGGAGTGTTCACCAGTCGTACGCCTTCCCATATAATAACCTCGCCCTCTAGATCGAGCTCGCCGCCTTCCGCGCGGTGCGCTACGATCTTGGCCTGAGGGAACAGGCTGAGATTTCCTTGATGATCGCCGTGGGCGTGGGTGAGCACGACCATCTCGATGTCCGAGGGAGCCAGTTCCCGGGACCGCAACGCCTCCGTCAGCATCTTTCGGTTCTCCGGTGCACTGGTGTCCACCAATAACCGTCGATCACCACGGCTCACCAGGGTCACGGTGGAACGGGCCTCCAGGACGGCCGGCCCGTCGCGGACGATCATGCCCGGGCAGAGCACCTCCACCCTGTTCGCGCTCATCTTACCGACCTCTGCCATCCGCATGGGCACTTGATACGGTTCCCCTCCAGGCGGGGACGCGCGCCGCATTCGGGGCACACGGAACGCTCCACGAACCTTTCCAGCCAGGCCCTTCGGACGTCCGGTTCCGTCTCCGTTTCGATGCGTTCCTTGATGTTGCGTAGCTCATCCGTGATCGCCAGGTCCCCCAGGTCCACCACGTCGTCCGGAACGTCCTCCCCCTCCGAGGGCAGAAGGAACGCCACGCCCATCCCGGCCACGAAGCCGCCGATGTGCGCCGCGTACGCGATACCGCCAGAAGCTATCCCGGAGGGAAGGGTGAAGGCGGATACCGCCTGCAGGGCGAACCAGGCGCCGACCGATATCCAGACCGGAACCCGGGGCAGGAATATGAAGCCCAGGAACATGGGGATCTCGTCCTTCGGATAGAGGAAGAGCAGGGCGCCCATGGCCCCGGCCACCGCTCCTGACGCGCCGAGTATCAGTATCTCGGGATCGGAGACCCTCACCGCTGATTCCAATAGCAGGGCCAGTAGCCCCGGGATGAAGAAGCACAGGGCGAAGTTGCGCCTCCCGATGCGCTCCTCCAGAGGAACACCGATCAGGACCAGGAATATCATGTTGAACAGCACGTGCAACAGGTCGGCGTGCACGAACATGTGAGTGAACGCGGTGAACCAGTGAGAAGGCTGGTCCACGTAGTCCGGTCGGAAGCCGAGGTCCCTCTGGACCGCCGATAGGAAGGAAAAGGAATCCCAGGAGGCGATGGTGCACAGCAGGAATATCGCCAGGTTGATGAGTACCAGCATCTGGGCTAGCGGATATCGCTTGAGGTAGGCGAGCAGTAGTCCGCCCAATATCAGACCGATGGCGACCAGGCTGTACAGGTCCACGTTTCTCCGATATAGCGTCCCGGTTTAAACCCTTCGGGAAAGGTTATTACCCCTTCCGCCGCTGAACGTCCGTGCTGCGCGACCGCTCCCTTCAGCTCTATGTTCATCCTGACGTTTACGCTCCAGCTGAGGACACCTTTCTTCTATTATCCGCGATTGACGTCGAGAAAGGGGAGAAGGCGTTGGAGATGGGCTGCGGTTCCGGCATCGTTTCGTTGCACATGGCCAAGGCCGGGACTAAGGTAACTGCGGTCGACATCGATGAACGGGCGATCGAGGCTTTGGAGAACAGCGCTATGATGAACGGTCTCTACATCCAAGCGGTCCAAAGCGACCTTTTCACGGACGTAGAAGGCAGGTTCGACCTGATCGTTTTCAACCCCCCTTACCTGCGCGGGGACGTCCAGGGGCAGGAGGACCTGTGCTGGGCGGGCGGGGAGGACGGCGTTCAGCTCACGTCACGTTTTCTGAAAGAGGCGAAGGAGCACCTGGAACCTGACGGCAGGGTGCTCCTGCTCGTCTCCGACGACATGGACCCCTCGGCCCTGGATGAAGCGCTGTCGGAATGGAAGGTGCGGACCGTGGCCTGTAAGACGCTGTTCTTCGAAGAACTGCGAGTGTTGACGCTCACCCTCTGAGGAAGGCCTGCACCCTTTCCCGGAGCAGGTCGGCGGCCTTCTTGCCGTCCACTTTTCCGCGAAGTTCCTGCATGGCCACGCCCATGAGCGGCCCCACGGCGCCTTCGCCCTTCTCCCGGACGAAGTCAGCTCGTTCCTCGATGATCGCGTCTATGATGTTGGCGGCGTCCCCCTGGTCCATGGAGCCGATGCCCAGGGAACTGACGGCCTTTTTAACGTTCGAACCTTTGGCCAGCTCCTTGAGTACGGCGGGCAGCGCCTCCTTGGCGAACTCCCCCTTCGAGAGCGACGCGAAGGCCTCGACGATCTCGTCGTCGCCTATCTTCGACGTGTCCACCCCTTCCTTCTCCAGCTCCGGCAGCGTGTTCAGGAACGTTCTAGCGGCGATGGCGGCCATGCCGTACCGTTCGGCTAGGTCCTCGAACAGGTCCTCATAGCCTTCCTTCACGATCTGCCTCGCCTGCTGCTCGTGTATGCCATATGCCTTCACGAACCTCGCTGCCTT
>Ga0209099_1001746_pt1 | contig 20862 bp, 16 predicted proteins | sample AD_JPNHW2_MetaG_FD_184430 | JGI IMG/M metagenome (GOLD analysis project Ga0209099, IMG submission 184430) | Active sludge microbial communities of municipal wastewater-treating anaerobic digesters from Japan - AD_JPNHW2_MetaG (SPAdes) (version 2) | ecosystem: Engineered > Bioreactor > Anaerobic... | reverse complement strand
CCTCCTCCTCCGCATGTGGCTCGGCACGATGTGGCTCTTCGAGGGCATCAACAAGATCGGCGAGGGCTGGCTCAAGTTCTCGGCCGGCTCCAAGTCGGGCTGGATGTTCTCGCCCGGCGTGGTGCAGGCCGGCGTGAAGGCCGTTGCCGACGCGGGCAGCGCGGCCTCCGAGGCGGCCGGCCAGGCGGCGACTGTCGCCGCCCAGGCGGTCGACGCCGCGAGCGCGGCCTCCGCTGCGGTGGCCGCGGCTCCCCAGGCTGTCGACGCGGCAAGCGCCGCTTCCGCCGCGGTCTCCGCAGCACCTGCGGCGACCGACGCGGCCAGCGCGGCCTCGGCTGCGGTGGCCGGCGCCGCCGACCAGGCCGCGAACACGGCCAAGGACGCCTTCCACGCGGTCTGGGACCTCACGAAACCCATCATCGACCCGAACTCGGGCTTCGCCACCTGGTTCCGCCACGTCTTCATGGACGGCATCTTCGCCCACATCAACTACCCGGTCATGCAGGTCATGGTAGTCGTGATGGAGATGGGCATAGGCCTCGCCCTCTTCGGCGGCTTCTTCACCTGGTGGGCCGCGGCGGCCTCGCTGGCCATGTGCCTCCTCTTCACCTTCAACGGCATGTTCATGTGGAGCCAGGCCTGGTTCTTCTTCGCCGGCATCCTCATGCTGGGCGGAGCGGGCAGGTCCTTCGGCCTCGACTGCTGGTCGGTCCCCTTCTTCAAGCGCTGGTGGAACGGCACCCGCTTTGCGAGGAAGTGGCACTTCTACGCGGGCGAGCCCACGAAATAGGCCAATAAAGACGAGAAAGGCAAAGGCAGGCGGCGCGCCTCGAAAGCGCGTTGCCTGCCATCGCAAACCATGACCGAATTCTGGCCCAGGAACAGCCGCCTCGGACGCGCCCTCGAGGGCGTGGCCGCCCTCATGGACGAGACCGTGAGGGCGGCCGATTTCCCCATCGCCGACGAGGTGGCGAGCCTTGTCGCCTCGAACGGCAAGATGCTCAGGCCCGCCCTCCTCTACATCGGCGCGGGCTTCGGCTCCAAGGCCGGAGAGGGCAGCCTGCGCTCCCTCGCGGCCTCCGTAGAGCTCCTCCACGTCTCGACCCTCATCCACGACGATTACATCGACGACGCGGCCCTGCGCCGCGGCCAGCCCACCCTCCACACGCGCGTCGGCCCGAAGGAGGCCGTGCTCGCCGGGGACTGGCTCTTCTCGCGCTGCTTCCTCCTCTCCGCTGCCTCCACGGACCCGGAGAACGCGAGGACCCTGGCCCGCGTGATCGCGGCCATCGTCTCCTCCGAGATACGCCAGGACCTCGACAAGTGGAGCTATTCGACGAGCGTGCGCTCCTACCTCCGCAAGATAGCGGGCAAGACCGCCGCCCTCTTCGCCCTCTCGCTCCAGGCCGGAGCCCAGGAGGCCAAGGCGCCAAGGCTGGTGGCCCAGCGCCTCCGCCGCGCAGGCTACGACATGGGCATGGCCTTCCAGGTGATCGACGACATCCTCGACTTCGAGTCGACCGAGGGAGTCATGCGTAAGCCCGTGGGCCGAGACCTTGCCGAAGGGCTCTGCACCCTTCCCCTCATCCACGCGCTGCGCAGGGACGAGGCGGGTATCCGCGTCGGCCTTGCCGCGTTGCGCGACCCAAGCGGCCGGGTCGACGAGGCCGCCGTCCAGGCCCTCATCGCGCGCTGCACGGAGCTGGGCGGCGTGGACGAGGCCCGGAAGGAAGCGGCCCTCTTCACCGAGCGCGCCAAGGGCGAGATGGCCCTCCTCCCGGCCTGCGCGGCCAGGGACGAGCTCGAGTCCCTCGCCGACAGGCTCCTCACCCGCGACTACTGACAGTCCGTCCCGAATTCCCGCTTCAGGCCGTCGAGCCTGGCGGCCCGCGCAGTCCTGCTCCGCATATTGCGCAGGCCCCCTCGAATTAGGCTATAGTTAGCGGGAGAATGAAGATGACAAAACCTCCACCCAATGGCCGCGAGGCCGAGCTCGGCATCAGTTTCAGGAATCCCGTCCGCGAGATGGCTTTCCGGGAATGGGAGATGGAAAGCTCGCTGCCCGTGCTTCGCCCCCTCCTCGTGGCTCTCGGCATCGCCTTCCTCGCCTTCACCATACCGGACTTCCTCGTGCTGGGGGCCGGCCCGGGCCTCGTCGCCTCCGTAATCCTGCGTACCGCCTTCCTGGGCCTCACGATCGCGATAGCCATCCGCATGCGCAAGGCAAGGCCCCTTCGGAGCCGCGAGTCCGAGCTGGCCCTGGTCACGCTCTGCGGCATCGGCATCTTCGGCCTCGAGCTCTTCCTCTACCGCGGGCAGAACACCTACATCCAGTCCATGAGCGTCATGCTCATGATAGTCGCCGTCTACATCCTCCCGAACCGCCTCGGCTTCTCGTTCATCATGACCCTCATCCTCTCGGCGGGCGGCATCGTGAACCTCCTCCTCCGCGACAACCGCCCCTCGATCCCGGCAACCGCGGGCATCATCAGCCACTTCGTCCTCTGCAGCCTCCTCGCCTTCGTCCTCGCCTGGCGGATGGGAAGGGCCCGGCGCCTGGAGTTCCTCAGGGCCGAGGAACTCCAGTCTATCTCGCGTACCGATATGCTCACCGGCCTGCCGAACCGGCGGGGCTTCGAGGAGCAGCTCCAGGACGCCATCAGCCGCTGCAACCGCCATGGCGAGACTGCAGCCCTCATCATGATCGACATCGACAACTTCAAGGACGTGAACGACCAGTATGGCCACGAGGTCGGCGACCGCGTACTCCAGGAATTCTCGCAGCGCATGCGCGACGCCATCCGCCTCTCCGACCGGCCCGCGCGCTGGGGCGGCGAGGAATTCGCCATCGTCCTGCCCCTCACCGGCATGGAGGAGGCTCTCGAGATGGCGGAACGCCTCCGCAGCACGATGGCCGACTACCCCTTCCCTGAGTCAGGCAGCCTGAGCGCGAGCTTCGGCGTCACGGTCATACGTCCGGACGACGATATCGCCGAGGCCGTCCTCCGTGCGGACCGGGCCCTCTATACCGCGAAGCGCCTCGGACGCAACCGGGCCGCCTCCGAGTGAAGCCGGTCCGCTCGACTTGACCTTAGCCTCGTCGGGCTGATACCACTTCGCAATGCTTGTTTCCTACCTCCTTGTGGCCATAGGCCTTGCCATGGACGCCTTCGCCGTGTCGATCTCGAGCGGCATCTGCATCCCCGACCTCAAGCCCCGCCATGCCCTACGGGCGGCCTCCTCCTTCGGTCTCTTCCAGTTCCTCATGCCGGTGGCGGGCTGGCTCCTTGGCTCGACCTTCAGCGGCCTCATCCAGGGCGTGGACCACTGGATTGCCTTCGGCCTCCTCGCCATCGTCGGCGGCAAGATGGTCTTCGAGGCCATCAAGGCCCGCGACGGGGAAGCCTGCGAGGACGACGAGAAGGCCGCGTCCATACTGAACCTGACTGGCCTCCTCATCCTCTCGGTGGCCACGAGCATCGACGCCCTCGCGGTAGGCCTCTCCTACAGCGTCCTCGGGACGCCCATCCTCCTCCCGGCAGCCATCATCGGCATCGTCACCTTCGCCCTCTGCGTCGTGGGCTGCGAATTCGGGAAGCGGATCGGCGCGAAGTTCGAACGTTGGGCGACCTTGGCAGGCGGCATCGTCCTCGTCGGCATCGGCGCCAAGATAGCCATCGAGCACCTCGCCAGGGCGGTGTAGCAGCGCGGCCTGGCACGCGGCCCGGCGCGCAGAACGCGCTGAGCGACATGGGGTCGGCAGTCAGGGACAAAAAGAGGCCGCCCGCATGGGGCAGCCTCCGCTATCAAAACAGGCCTCATGGCCTGCCCGACTCTCGTCGCGCAAGCCGGGCCTAGGCTTCCGCTACGACTTGAGCTCCGAGAGCTTGATGGGCTTCGGCTCGCCGTCCTCGCCCTCGGCGCTGCGGAACTCCTCGAGGAGTTCCTTGCCGCGCTTCGAGAGGCGCTGGGGCACCTGGACAAGGAGCTTGAGGTAAAGGTCGCCCCGCCTGCCCGTGGAGGAGGGCACGCCCTCCTCGCGGACCCTGAGCATGCGTCCGTTCTGCGAGCCTGCAGGAACGCTCACCTTGATCTTCTTGCCCTCGATGGTCGTCATGCCGATCTCGCCGCCAAGAGCCGCCATCGTGAGGCTGATGGGGATGGCGCAGTAGAGGTCGCTGCCGTCGCGTTCGAAGAACTCGTGCGGCAGCACGTGGATGAAGACATAGAGGTCGCCTGCGGGCCCGGCGTTCGGGCCTGCGTCGCCCTGGCCCGGAATGACCACGCGCTTGCCGTCGTCCACTCCGGGCGGAATGGTCACCTTGATCTTCTGCTTCTTCTTGGCGAGGCCCGTGCCCTCGCAATCGCGGCAGGGCTTCTCTATGACGTAGCCCTCGCCGCGACAGGCCGGGCAAGGCTGGGCGATCGAGAAGAAGCCCGAGGAGCGGCGGACCTGGCCAGAGCCCTGGCAGGTCGGGCAGGTGCGCCTGCCCGAGCCGTCGGCCGAGCCCTTGCCGCCGCAGGTCTTGCAGGTGTCGTTGCGGCTGTAGGCTATCTCCCTCGTCGCGCCGAAGACCGCCTCCTCGAAGGGAAGCTCGAGGTCATAGCGTAGGTTGGAGCCGCGCATCGCGCGCTCGTGCCCCGCCCCTCCGCCGGAGCGGCGTCCGCCGCCGCCGAAGAGGGAGTCGAAGATGTTGGAGAAATCGCCGAAGCCGCCGCCACCGCCGCCGAAGATGTCCTCGAAGTCCCTGAAGACCGAGGAGAAGTCCTGGGCGCCGCCCGCGCCGCCCATGCCCTCGACGCCTGCGAAGCCGAAGCGGTCGTAGGCGCTGCGCTTCTGGTCGTCGCCGAGGACCTCGTAGGCCTCGGTGGCTTCCTTGAAACGCTCCTCGGCCGCCTTGTCCCCCGGATTCTTGTCGGGATGGTTCTGGATGGCGAGTCGGCGATAGGCCTTCTTGATGTCGTCCTTCGAGGCGCCCTTCTCGACGCCGAGGACCTCGTAATAGTCGCGCTTGGCCATCAACGGCCTTCCTTAGCTTGCAGGGATATGGGAAAGACCCCGGTACTGCGGAGCCGCAGGGACAGGTAGGAAGAGGCATCTCCATGCAGGGGGATCGAAGGGATGCGGAGCCGATCGACCTTGTTTCCCGATCCGATTCCGTTTTCCCTCAATGCTTCCCTCTCAATGCCTTCGCCAGGCCGCGGGGCTCGAGCCCGAGGTGGCCTGGCGAAATTTCCATATCCTGTCCGGAGGCTTCCTGGAGGCCATGCCTCCGGGAAGGACCGGTGGATTCGCTATTTCTTCTCTTCCTCGTCCACGACGCGATAGTCGACATCGTCGGCCTTGCCGGAGGCGCCGCCCTGGGCGCCGCCGCTGCCGGCGGCATTGCCGCCATCGCCGAAATCGGGACCGCCCGCGAAGCCGGGGCCGCCCTGGCCATCGGCTCCGCCGGCTCCGCCGGAGCCGCCACCGGCCTGGCCCTGGGCGCCAGCGGTCTTGTAGATCTCCTCGGCGAGCTTGTAGGAAGCCTGCTTCAGGGCCTCGGTCTTGGCCTTGATGGCCTCGAGGTCCTGGCCTTCCATGGTCTTCTTGAGGTCGGCTATGGCGGACTCGGTGCTCGCCTTGTCGGCAGCGGAGACCTTGTCGCCGAACTCCTTCAGGGACTTCTCGGTGGTGTACATGAGGCTGTCGGCCTCGTTGCGCACCTCGGCGCGCTCGCGCTCGGCCTTGTCCTCGGCCGCGTGGGCCTCGGCCTCCTTGACCATGCGGTCGATATCCTGGTCGTTGAGGCCCGAGGAGGCCTCGATGCGGATCTTCTGCTCCTTGCCCGTGCCGAGGTCCTTGGCGCTGACGTGGACGATGCCGTTCGCGTCGATGTCGAAGGTGACCTCGATCTGGGGCACGCCGCGCGGCGCGGGCGGGATGCCCACGAGGTCGAACTTGCCGAGGGTGCGGTTCTGGCCCGCCATCTCGCGCTCGCCCTGGAGGACGTGGATGGAGACGGCGGTCTGGCCGTCGGCCGCGGTCGAGAAGACCTGGCTCTTGCGGCAGGGGATGGTCGTATTGCGCTGGATGAGCTTGGTCATGACGCCGCCCAGGGTCTCGATGCCGAGGGAGAGAGGCGTGACGTCGAGGAGGAGGACGTCCTTGACCTCGCCGCCGAGGATGCCGCCCTGGATGGCGGCGCCGACGGCGACCGCCTCATCCGGGTTGACGCCCTTCGAGGGTTCCTTGCCGAAGAGGTCGCGCACGATCGCCTGCACCTTGGGGATGCGGGTGGAACCGCCGACGAGGATGACCTCATCCACCTGTGCCGCGGTGAGGCCGGCGTCGGCCAGGGCCTTGGTACAGGGGGTCTTGGACCTCTCGAGGAGGTCGGCGATGAGGCTCTCGAAGGTGGCGCGGGTGAGGGTCTTCTGGAGATGCTTGGGACCCGAGGCATCCGCGGTGATGAAGGGAAGGTTGACCTCGGCCTGCATCACGTTGGAAAGCTCGATCTTCACCTTCTCCGAGGCGTCCTTGAGGCGCTGGAGGGCCATCTTGTCCTTTGAGAGGTCTATACCTGAATCCTTCTTGAACTCCTCGATGAGCCACTGCATGATGCGGCGGTCGAAGTCGTCGCCGCCGAGGTGGGTGTCGCCGTTCGTGGACTTGACCTCGAAGACGCCCTCGCCGAGCTCGAGGATGGAGATATCGAAGGTGCCGCCGCCGAGGTCGTACACGGCGATGGTCTTCTCCTTCTTCTGGTCCTTGTTGTAGCCATAGGCGAGCGAGGCGGCCGTGGGCTCGTTGATGATGCGCTTGACCTCGAGGCCGGCTATCTTGCCGGCGTCCTTGGTGGCCTGGCGCTGGGCATCGTTGAAGTAGGCCGGGACCGTGATGACGGCCTCGGTGACTGCCTCGCCGAGATAGTCCTCGGCGGTCTTCTTCATCTTCTGGAGGACGAAGGCCGAGATCTCCTGGGGGCTGTACTGCTTGCCGCCCGCCTCGACGCGGACATCCTGGCCGTTGTCGATGACCTTGTAGGGGACGAGCTTGGTCTCCTCGCCCACCTCGGCGAAGCGCCTGCCCATGAAGCGCTTGATCGAGTAGATCGTGTTCTCGGGATTGGTGATCATCTGGTTCTTGGCCGGCTGGCCGATGACGCGCTCGCCCTTGGGCGTGAAGCCGACGACGGAGGCAGTCGTGCGCTGGCCCTCCGAGTTGGCGATGACGACGGGCTCCCCGCCTTCCATGACGGCGACGCAGGAATACGTGGTTCCAAGATCGATTCCGATTATCCTACCCATATTGTGGCTCCTTGCAGCAAACCTTCGAATGTATCTCCCGCGCGAGGCGGGATTTCACGACCCTCTCGGGTCCCTTATTCCTTGTTCCCGGCGGCGTCCTTGCCGTCTGCGCCCGCGGCATCCGCGGCGCCGGACTGGCCTTCGGCGGCCTGCGGCGCGCCCTGGTCAGCGGCGCCCGCCTTGGGAAGCGTCACCTTCACCTTGGCGCTCCGGATCACGCGCTCGTGGAGACGGTAGCCAGGGAGGAATTCCTGGGAAACCATGGCCTCGGCCACGTCCCCCTCCTCGCTCGCGACAGCCTCGTGGATGTTCGGATCGAAAACCTCGCCGGTCGCGGGGAACTGGCAGAGCCCGTACTTGTTGGCCAGCATCTGGCCAAACTGCCTGCGGATGAGGCTGATGCCGTCATGGAGGACGGCATAGTCCCTGGCGTGCTCCGCGCTCGCGATGGCCCGGTCGAAGTCGTCGAGTATGGCGACCAGGTCGCCGAGGAGGCCGGTATTGGCGAACTTCCTCGCGTCCTCCACCTCGCGTCTCATGCGCTTGCGGAAGTTCTCATCATCGGCGAGCTTCCGGAGGTACTGGTCCTTGAGGCCGGAGCACTCATCGGTGAGGACCTTCTCGTGTGCTTCCAGGGCGGCGACGCGCTCGCGAAGGGCAGCGATCTCGGCAACGGACGCATCGGTGGCCGGTACGTCGGCTGCAGCCTCTTCCTTGCCTGCGGGAGGCGCCTTGGCCTTGTCCTTTTCCTCCGGCCGAGTCGCTTTATCGTCCTTGACCTCAGTATGCTTGGTTGACATCGTTCCGCCTGTTACCGGACCCTGTGGGCCACTTGAAGTACCAATAAAGTAATAAACACCCGAGTGACGCGTCAACACGATTAGGAAAAGGCCTGAAAGGGCCAATCTCCGGGCAGAAAGACGCCGGAAACGGGGCAATCGGGAGCTTGCGAGGCCTTAAGCACGACCAATGTGGGCCTAGGCGGCAAGGGTTTCTTCGGCACAAGGTGCTGCGCGAACAAGATTTGTCAGCTTTTTGCTGTTCTGGGCATGGTTCATGCTATTATAAACGACGGAGTTCCGATGTCGACGAAATCTTGACTTTCAGCCCCGGGACTCTAGAATTCAGTACAGGTATCCCGGATCCCCGGCCTTGGACACGTCAGGGCCGTCGCGGGCTTTCAAATCCCTGAATGGAGGTTAGGTTGCAGCTCCAGAAGCCCGTGCTCGTCACGGAACAGCGCCAGCGCCTCAGTCCCCAGATGATCCAGTCGATCAAGCTCATGGCCCTGCCCATCCAGGAGCTCAAGGAGCAGATCCAGGAGGAGATAGAGACGAATCCGGCGCTCGAGATCGTCGAAGACCGTTCGACGGTCTCGCTCGAAAGCCTTCCGGAGCGGGGAGAGGGCGACAACGACGAGACCGACATCTTCGAGAACAGCTCCGATCCGGGCTTCGCCTCGCGTTCGGGCGCCGATGACGATTCCAAGCGCATGTTCATCGAAGGCGCGATAGCCCGGCACGAGACCCTCCAGGAACACCTTCTCTGGCAGCTCCGCCTCCAGCCCCTCGACGACGAACGCCGCGACATCGGAGAAGCCCTCATCCAGAACCTCTCCGATGACGGATTCCACAAGGAAGCTCCCGCCTCCCTCAGGCCGGGAACCGGGCCGGCCCTGCTCGAGGAGATGATGGCCCTGATCCAGGGATTCGAGCCCCAGGGTACCTGTACGGCCGACTACCGCGAGAGCCTCCTCGCGCAAGCCAGCCTCCACCCTGCACCGCCCAAGGCCACCCTCGAGATCCTCCGCGACCATATCGGCCTCCTCGAAAAAGGCAAGCACGCGGAGATCGCCCGGCACCTCAAGCTCGACGACGAGGAGCTCAAGGAAGCCCTCGCCTTCATCAAGGGCCTCTCGCCCTTCCCGGGCCGCGCCTACTCGTCCGAAGAACCGCGCTACGTGATCCCCGACCTCCTCGTCAAGCTCAAGGACGGGGACTTCGTCATCGTCCTCAACGACGAGGAGATACCGGTGCTCGGCATCGATCCCTTCTTCGACCATCTTGCCGAGGACAAGGCCCGGGACAAGGCAACCGGAGCCTACGTCGCCGACAACATCAGGCGCGCGAAGTTCTTCATCCGCAGCATCCACCAACGCAACCAGACCCTCCTCAAGGTGGCCCGGGCGGTCGTCGAGTGCCAGCGCGCCTTCTTCGCCAAGGGCCCCAAGTACCTCGCGCCCCTCACCCTCAAGGACGTGGCCGAGGAGATCGGCGTCCACGAAACGACGGTTTCGCGCATCGCACACAGCAAGTACATGCAGACGGACTGGGGCATCTACGAGCTCCGCTACTTCTTCACGAATTCCATCTCGGGAGCCGGTTCCTCCGGCTCGCGCTTCTCCAAGGAAGGCGTCAAGCAGGTCATCAAGGAGATCATCGAGTCCGAGGACAGGACCCTCGCGGACCATGACATCGTGGACATCCTCGCGCGGCGCGGCATCAAGCTCGCGCGGCGCACGGTGGCCAAATACCGCTCCGAGCTCGACCTGGACTCGTCTTTCGGCCGGAAGCATTCCTGAGGCAATTCCGCCGCGGAACGGCCAGCCGCCCCGCGGCGCCGGCGCCTCAAGGCGCCGCATATCGCAAGGAGGTGTTCATGAACGTCGACGTCCGCTCCGTGCATTTCGATCTGGCACCCAAGAGCCGCGAGTACCTGGACAAGAAGCTTGAACGGATCGATTACGCGAAGGACATGATCGTCGATCTCATCTTCGTCTTCACGAAGGACAAGGATTTCAAAACCGAGGCCACCGTCAACTTCCGCTGGGGTACGCAGGCCCACCTCGAGGAGCACGACTATGCCCTCGACGCAGGCATCGACAAGCTCGTCGACAAGCTCGAGCAGAAGATCACCAAGGAAAAAGAGAAGGTCCAGGAAAAGAAGTAGGACGGAAGGCCGGCCGTGAAGGCCGGCCCGGTGGATCGGGCCGCGCGATGCGCGGCCCTTTTCATTGGCGGGGGCAGGCCCACGGGTTTGCGCTCCCGCGGCTTTCGTAGTACACTCTCCCTCGCACATGGACGACAAGAGCTTCACGGTCCTCGACCTCCTCGACCTCGACCTCAAGGAGCAGAACGCCCTCGACCTCCGCTGCATCGGCGGGCGCAAGGGACTCCCGAGGGAGATCACCGTGCCCGACTTGAACCGGCCGGGCCTCGCCCTGTCGGGCTTCTTCGAGTCCTTCGCCTGGCAGCGCATCCAGATCTTCGGCAGGGGCGAGAACGCCTTCCTCAAGAAGCTCGAGGACGAGGGCAAGACCGAGAGTCTCGAGAAGCTCTTCTCCTACCCCATCCCGGCCTGCATCTTCACCCACAACCTGGCCCCCGGGCGCAACTTCTTCCGCCTCGCCGAGGCCGCGGGCTGCCCCCTCCTCCAGACCGACCTCCCCTCCTCGGAATTCACGAGCAGGGTCCTCCGCGTGCTCACGGACATCTTCGCCCCCCAGACCTCCCTCCACGGCGTCCTTGTCGAGGTCTACGGCATAGGCATCCTCATCACGGGCGACTCGGGCGTGGGGAAAAGCGAGACGGCCCTCGAGCTCATCGAGCGCGGCCATCGCCTCGTGGCCGACGACGTGGTGGAGATCCGCTGCGTCAACGGCTCCATCCTCATGGGCCAGGGAGCCAACAAGGTGATCGGCCACCACATGGAGATCAGGGGCCTCGGCATCATCAACATCACCCACCTCTTCGGCGTGGGCGCCATCAGGGACAAAAAGCAGATCCAGCTCGTCTGCGGCCTCGAGGAATGGGACCCCGAGAAGGTCTACGACCGCATCGGCACGGCGGAGAAGACGACCGAGATCCTGGGCGTACGGGTGCCCATGCTCGAGATCCCCGTGAAACCGGGCCGCAACGTGCCCATCATCATCGAGACTGCCTCGATGAACGAACGGCTCAAGAAGATGGGCTACCATTCGGCCAAGGAATTCAACCAGAACATACTTCGATGGCTCGAGAGCGAGAACGCGCGCGCCGTCTATTTCAACCGCGACGATTATCTATAGGCCGCGGTCCCAAGGGAGCTAGCATGACCGAGCGGATGGTGACGATCAAGAACAGGGCTGGAATCCACGCAAGGCCCGCGGCCCTCCTCGTCCAGACGGCGAGCAAGTTCGCGTCCAAGATCTGGCTTGAGAAGGGCAGCGACAAGATCAACGCCAAGTCCATCATGGGCATCATCACCCTGGGGGCGAGCTTCGGGACGCCCATCCGCATCATTGCGGAGGGCACGGACGAAGAAGCCGCGACGGCTGCCATCGAGGCCCTCTTCGAGAGCCGCTTCGAAGAGGAATGAGCAGGGGAGGGACGGGGCACAGCGACAATCCCGTTGCGGGGATCGCCCAGGCCCTGCTGATCTGCGGGCTTTCCGCCCTCTCCGTCTCCGTCTACGCCCTCCACGCCCTCCGCAGCGCGCCAGTCCTTCCGGACCGCAGTGACGCCGTTCCGCTGGCCCTCATCGCGGCCATACCCATCGCCCTCCTCGTCCTCTTCGTCCTCCGTCTGCGTTCCCTCGTCATCGACCTCCGGAAGCGCCGCTACGGCTCGAAGCTCAGGCTCAAGCTCCTCGGTCTCTTCCTCCTTGCGATGGCCACGGCATCGATCCCGCAGGGCTTCATCCTCCTGCGACTGGCCCGGGAGGCCCAGTCCTCGGCCGCGTCCGAGGATATCAGGAACGGCCTTTCGGGCGGCCTGACCCTTGCCCTGGATTACTATGCCGAGGATGCGCGCCGGCTCGAATATATCGCCAGGAACGACCTCCCCCTCCTCACACCCGAAGCCCTGCGCAAGGAGCCGGCAAAGACGCTGCGTATCCTCAGGATCCGCGAGCCCAGGCTCGACTCGATAGAGGTCTTCGAGGGGGGCGGAAGCGTGGCCTTCGCGGGCGATCCCCAGGCCAGGCTGGCCACGGTCCCCGCGATGGGCGTGGCAGGCCCCCTCGCCTCGACGACGCAGGGCGGCGTGACGAGGCTCCGCTACCTCGTCCCTCGCAACGGCAAGGGCAGCGCTGTGGTCCTGTCCCTCAGGCTGCCCGACAACTTCGAGGCCGAGGCCGCCGCCCTCTCACGGGGCAAGGCCCAGGCAGAGCTCCTGGCGCCCTTCTCGCAAAGCTGGTCAAGGCTCCTTGTCATCTTCTACGTCCTCCTCGTCGTGCCCCTCCTTCTCGCAGCGGCCATGCTCGGTTTCGCAGCGGCCGACGACATCACGGAACCCCTCGTGAACCTCGAGGCCGCCATGAAGCGCGCCGCGACAGGCGACTTCGGCGCCCGCGTCCTCGCCAAGCCCGGCGACGAGACAGGCAGGCTCATCGGCTCCTTCAACCTCATGCTCGCGGGCCTCGAGCGCTACCGCGAAGGCGACCTCCGCCAGGGCAAGCTCGACGCGTGGAAGGACATCGCCCAACGCCTCGCCCACGAACTCAAGAACCCCCTCACGCCCATCCGCCTCTCCGCAGAGCGCCTGCTCCGGCTCTCGACCTCGGACCGGGAGAAGGCCCTCGCCCTGATAGAGCCCTCGATGCTCGCGGTCATCGCCGAGGTCGAGGGAATGGACGCCCTCCTCCAGGACTTCCGCTCCTTCGCCTCGCTGCCCCAGCCTGACCGCGACTGGGCCGACCTTCGCAGCCTCGTGGCCGATTCCGTAGCGCCGTACGCGGCCTCCTATCCCGACGTCGCCTTCTCGTGGGAAGGCGTCGGAGAGGGCATCACCCTCAGGGCGGACAAGGCCCAGCTCAAGCGGGCCTTCGCCAACATCTTCGCGAACGCCGTGGAGGCGATGGGCGGCAAGGGCCACGTCGAAATCGGTGCCGATCTTGTAAAGAAAGCGGATTCACGGTATTGTAGGCTCCGTATCAGCGACGATGGCCCCGGCATGTCGCAGGACGTGCTCGCGAAGATCTTCCTGCCGTACTTCACGACGAGGGAAAAGGGCACGGGCCTTGGCCTCGCGATCGTCGAACGCATCATGGCCGACCACGGCGGCACCATCCATTGCGAATCAAGGGAAGGCTCAGGCGCCTCCTTTTATATCGACCTGCCCTTCGACCACCCGGCCGGCATCGCGAGCGGCCACCCCGGGCCCGCGGACAGGTAAAGGGACCAAAGCGCATGTCTACCATCCTGGTAATCGACGACGAACCCGGCATCAGGAGCGCCATCCGCGGCATCCTCGAGGACGAGGGCTACAACGCCCTCGTGGCCGAGGACGCCGTCGTCGGGCTCGAGCTCCTCGACCGGGGCGGGATCGACCTCGTCTTCCTCGACGTGTGGCTGCCCAGGATGGGGGGCATCGAGGCGCTGTCCGAGATGAAGAAGCGCCGCCCCGAGCTCAACGTGGTGGTGATCTCCGGCCACGGCAACGTCGAGATGGCGGTGCGCGCAATAAAACTCGGCGCCTGGGACTTCATCGAGAAGCCCCTCTCCATAGAGCGCCTCATCACGACCACGCGCAACGCCCTCGAGGCCTCGTCGCTCCGCCGCGAGAACAAGGTTCTGAGGCAGCAGCGCCGGGCGCCCGCCGAGGTCGAGGAAATCGTGGGCACCTCGCCCGCGATATGCGACATCAAGAAGCTCGCCCTCCAGGCGGCGGCCACCGACGCGCGCGTCCTCGTGACGGGCGGCGCGGGCACGGGCAAGGAACTCCTCGCGCGCTTCATCCACGCCAAGAGCGGCCGCGCCGAGGGGCCCTTCGTGGCCCTCAACTGCGCCGCCATGCCGGAAGGCCTCGTGGAGAGCGAGCTCTTCGGCCACGAGAAGGGCGCCTTCACTGACGCCATGGCCCGGCGCATAGGCCGCTTCGAGGCCGCGAACGGCGGCACCCTCTTCCTCGACGAGGTGGCAGACCTCTCGCAGGCCGCGCAGGCCAAGCTCCTCCGCGTCCTCCAGGACATGCGGTTCGAGCGCGTGGGCGGCGAGGAGACCGTATCGGTCGACGTGCGCGTCATCTGCGCGACGAACAAGGACATAACGCGCGAGGTCTCCGAGGGCCGCTTCCGGGAAGACCTCTACTTCCGCATCGCCGTCCTTCCCCTCCGCATGCCCTCGCTCTCCGAGCGGGTCGCGGATATTCCGGTCCTTGCCCGCCACTTCCTGCTCCTCGAAGGAGACGGCAAGCCGCGGCGCCTCGGAGACCAGGCCGCGGCGGCACTGGCTGCACGGCCCTGGCCCGGCAACGTCCGCGAGCTCAAGAACGCGATGGAACGCCTAAGGGTCCTCACGGACGAAGACCCAATAGAGGCCGCGACCGTGGAGCGCATCCTCGGCAGCCGCGAGCAGGATCCGGACCAATCGAGGGAGGGCGACCGCATACCGGGACGATTGCTGGCCCTCGGCCTCCAGGAAGCGAAGGAAGCCTTCGAAAAAGATTATCTTGCACAAAAGCTGAAGGCCTGCGATTATAATATCTCACGGACGGCGGAGGCGATCGGGGTCTACCCGAGCGGGCTTCACGCCAAGATCAAGAAACTTGGAATAGAGCTGAAAAAATGAAGACCTTGACCGCACGCCAACAGGCAGTGCTCGACTTCATCGCACAGTACATCGAGTTGCACGCCTATCCTCCAACCATCCGCGAGATCGCGGACTCCTTCTCCATATCGGTGAAGGGAGCCTACGACCACGTGAAGGCCCTCGAGAAGAAAGGCAAGCTCCGCCTGGGAGAGAACCGCTCCCGGGCCCTCGAACTTGTGCGCGACGACAAGCGTGAGCGCAGCGTCGTGGAGGTTCCCCTTCTCGGCGTGGTGGCCGCAGGCAAGCCCATCCTGGCGGAGGAGAACTTCTCCGGCCGAATCCCCGTGCCCGCCGACATGGTGAGGCACTCGAGCTGTTTTGCGCTGACCGTGCGCGGAGACAGCATGAAGGACGCCGGCATCTTCCATGGCGACGTGGCCGTCATCGAGGAGCGCCCGACAGCGGAAAACGGAGAGATCGTGGTGGCCATGATCGACGATGCCGTCACCCTCAAGCGCTTCTACCGCGAGAACAACAGGGTCAAGCTCGTGGCCGAGAATCCCGCCTACTCGCCCATCTATACGCAGGACGTGAAGATCCTGGGTCGCCTCAAGGGCATCATCCGGAAATACTGACGTGAAGATCGAGCTTGTCTACCTCCTCGCAGGGCCAGAAGCCGGCAAGAGGAGCGCCTTCATCGACGAGGTCCGCGCGGCCATCAAGGCCGCGGACGGGGCTCCGGCCGAGGAACACCGGCTCTACGCCTGCGACGCGGGAGCGGGGCAGCTTCTCTCCGTCCTCCGCAACGGCTCCCTCTTCGCCTCGCGCAGGCTCGTCGAATACCGCGGCGCCGAGCTCCTCAAGACCAAGGACGACCTCAAGGCGATCGCCGAGTACGTGAAGCAACCTGCGCCTGACGCCGTCCTCCTCCTCGTCACCGAGTCCTTCTATGCCGAAAAGGCCCTCGAGGACGCCGTGGGCAAGGCCCGGAAAAAGACCTTCTTCGAGCTCTTCGAGAACGAGAAACCGCGCTGGGTCGAAAGCCGCCTCCGCGAGCGCGGCGTCGGCATCGATGCGGACGCAGTCGAGACCCTCCTCGAACTCATCGAGAACGACACCGAGGACCTGGAGATAGCCTGCACGCGGCTCGCCCTCCTCTTTCCCGAAGGCAGCGTCCTCCGCTCCGACGACGTCGAGGCTGCCCTCGCCCGGAACCGGCAGGAAGATGCCTTCAGCCTCTTTGCCCGCATGGTGGACGACGACCCCGCCTGGGCCTTCGAGGCCCTGGACACCGTGCTCGCCGACAGGACGGGAGGGGCGGTGCAGATCGTCTCGGCCCTCACCTGGAGCTTCCGCCGTCTCCTCAGGCTCCATGCCAGCCTCGACTCAGGCGAGGGCTTCGATACCGCCTGCCTGAAGCTCGGCATCCGCGCAAAAAGCCTCCAGGCCCTCCATCGGCGAGCTGTGACGAAGTACCCGCGCGCGGCCTGCGAACGGATCATCCGCCTGGCCTCGGAATTCGACGCGAGGACGAGGACGGGCGGTTCGGCCCTCGAGCGCCCCCTCCTCCAGCTCTTCCTCTACGGCTGCCTCTTCAAGGGCGGCGACTTCAGCCTCAAAGCTTCCTGAACCTTCCGGGACTTCCCGGGCTTCCCGGACACCGCTGCGCATTTCTTTCTCCCGCATCCTGAACAATTTGGGAAAATTGGACTTCCGCGGGGCCAGACACGAGGGTATACTTCTTTCGCAGTCCTCGCCGTCGGACCGATGATCGAAAGGCTGCGCCCATTCAGAAAAAGATGCCCGCGGAGCCCCAGGGGGCCCGCAGGTCGTTGCCCCGCATGGGGGAACGGAAGAACGCTGCCCCGCAAGGCCGGGGCGGAGCCGGCAGCACATGGGCAAGCCAGAGAAGAGGCCTGGAACAGGACAGGCCGAAGACGAAAGACTCCTCCACGAGCTATCAGACAGGCTCCTCGAAATCTCGGACAACGCGGTCTTCTTCACCGACTCCGAGCTCAGGCTAAGGAGGGCCAACCCCTCCTTCTACCGCATGTTCGGGAGCGAAAAGGGCGAGGTCGATGGTACTCCCCTCCTCTCCATACTCTTCGAGGATGAGGACGACCCCAGCCCCACCATCGAGACCATGCTCAGGGGAAGGGGCCACTGGGAGGGCGAGGTCCGGACCCGGAGCGTACGCGGCGAGTCGAGGAACGGCCACCTCAAGCTCGCGGCCGTCCAGTCCGATGAGGGCAAGCCCCGGGCCTACGTAGGCATTCTCAAGGACATCACCGACCTCCACAGCGCCCGCGCCATCATCGAGTATTCGGCCAACCACGATGCCCTGACGGGCCTGCCCAACCGCGAATGGTTCCATGCGACCCTCGAGGGCCTGGCCGGCAGGATCAAGGCCGAGGGGGGAATCCTCGCCGTCTGCATCGTCGACCTCGACGACTTCAAGCGCATCAACAACGACCTCTCGCGCGAGACAGGCGACGTCCTCCTGCGCTCCATCGGCTCGAGGCTCGCGGGAACCCTCAGGGCAGGCGACATCATCGCCCGTACGGGCGGCGACGAATTCTCCCTCGCCTTCCCCCTCCGCTCCGGGTCCGAGATCCACGCCCTCGCCTCGCGCATCCTCTCGATTTTCGAGCGCCCCTTCGACGCGGACTCCCGCCTCGTCTACGTGAACGCGACCATGGGCATCTCCCTCTGCCCCGAGCACGGCAAGGAAGCGGAGCGCCTCTCCTCCTGCGCCGACCTGGCCCTGCAGGGGGCCAAGGGCGGCGGCAAGAAAAGTTATGCGATCTACCGCGAGGACCTTGGCGCCAAGCTCCATGGCAAGGCCTCCCTCGCGAGCGAGCTCAGGGCCGCGATGGAGGGCGAAGGCGACGGCGGCCGCTTCTACGTCCACTACCAGCCCATCGTATCCATCGCTTCGGGCGAGGTGGGCTGCGCCGAGGCCCTGGCGCGCTGGCACCACCCGGTCCGCGGCCCCATCTCCCCCGCGCAGTTCATCCCCCTCGCCGAGGAAACCAACCTCATCATCGACCTCGGAGCCTTCGTCCTCTCGTCGGTCTGCAGCCAGGCGCGGGCCTGGGCATCGGCCCTGGACCGTCCGCCCTGTCTCTGCATCAACGTGTCGGTGCGCCAGCTCCAGGATCCCGCATTCCTCGACCTTGTGCGGCGCGAGATCACGGGACTGCCGGGCGGCCTCGTGACCCTCGAGATCACCGAGAGCCAGCTCTTCGAGGACCTCGATGACGGCGCCGCCATCCTCTCGCGGCTCAAGGACGCGGGCGTCCAGCTCTCGGTCGACGACTTCGGGACGGGCTACGCGAGCTTCTCCTACCTTCGCAAGCTGCCCATCGACATCGTGAAGATCGACCAGAGCTTCGTCTCCGACCTCGCCCGCGATCGCCACGACCGGCGGATCGTCGAGGCGGTCACGATGGTGGCGAGGGAGCTCGGCGCAAGGACGGTGGCCGAGGGCGTGGAGACCAAGGCCCAGTTCGACCTCCTCCGCGAGATCGGCTGCGACTACGCCCAGGGCTTCCTCTTCAGCCCGCCCATCTCGCCCGAAGGCATACCCGGCCTCGTGGGCGGGACCTTCGACGGAGCGGAATTCCTCGCGCGGGGCGCCGCGCCCCAGCCCCGGGCGGCGCGGAGCTAGGGCGTCGCCATCGCCTAACGCGGCTCGAGGACGAGGGCCTCGCAGGGCCCGAGCTCGAGGCGGCCGGCGGGCAGGATCGAACCCGCGACGCGGCCCGGGGCCGCGTTTATGGACCGGCCGGCGCCGCTGGCTGCAGCCGCGCCGGCGGCAGCCTTGGCGGCGCCGCCCCGGAGGGGCGGGCTCGCGAGGAGGACGGCGGCGGGAGCGGCCAGCTCCACGGTCCGCGGTGACGAAGAGAAATTGAGATAGACGAGGCTCCTCTCCTTCCCTTCCCAAGGGGCGCCGTAGCCCGAGGAGCCACGCTCCCAGGCGAGAACGCCCTCGGGCGCGTCGAGGAAGGCGAGGGCCGCTTCGCGGAGCGAGGGCCGTGAACGGCGCAGGGCAAGGAGCTTCCTGTACCAGCCGAGCATGGAGGAGGGATCAGCTTCCTGGACCGCGACGTTGCGCGACACATGGTCTGGGTTGAGGGGCAGCCAGGGCTCGGCGGCTCCGGAACCGAAGCCCGCGTCCGCCGAAGCGTCCCACTGCATGGGCGTGCGCTCGGGATCGCGGCCGAGGAAATGGAGGGGCCAGGTCCTGATACCGAGGGGATCGCGGAGACGGTCGCGCGAGAGGGGCTCGCAGGTCATGGCCAGCTCCTCGCCATAGTAGATGAAGGGCGTGCCGCGGAGGGTGAGAAGCATGGTCGCGGCCACGCGGGCCCGGGCCTCGGTGATGGCCGGATCGCGGTCCCGGAAGCGGAAGGCGGCGCGGGGCCGGTCGTGGTTGGACAGCGTGAAGTTGGGCCAGGCGCCCACGGGGAGGGCCTCGTACCAGCGCTCCGCGGAAGTACGGAAGGCCTCGGCCTTCCAGGGCTGGTTGAGAAAGTCGAAGTTGAAGGCCATATGGAGCTCATCGGCCTTCTCGCCATGGCAGGAGGCAGCGAGGGCAGTGTCCTGGCCATGGGTCTCGCCGATGAGGACGCGCTCGCCGGCCTTGTCCGAGATGCGGCGGAACTCCCTGAAGACCTCGTGGAACTCGGGGCGGTTGCGGTCATAGAGATGCCTCTGGAAGAGGTCGGGCGTCGCGCAGAAGGAGAAGGGATTGGAGCGGAACTCCTCGTCCTTGAAGTAGCCCGTGGCCACGTCAAGCCTGAAGCCGTCGACGCCGAGATCGTACCAGTACTTCATGATGTCGTAGATCTCGGCCCTGAGGGCGGGATTGCGCCAGTCGAACTCGGGCTGGAAGCGCGTGAAGGTGGCGAGGTAGCGCTCGCCCGTGGCCTCGTTCGGGTACCAGGCGGAGCGCAGCTCGAAGAGGCTCTTCCAGTTGTTGGGCACGGGCCCCGCGAGGGGCTTCCAGATGTAGTAGGCGTGCTCGGGCGCCTCCTTCGAGGCGCGCGCGGCCTTGAACCAGGGATGCTCGTCCGAGGAGTGGTTCACGACAAGGTCGAGGACGATGCGGATGCCGCGCTTCTTCGCCTCTGCGGAAAGCTCGCGGAAATCGTCGAGGCTGCCGAACATCGGGTCGACCCCGCGGTAGTCGGACACGTCATAGCCGAAGTCCTTCATCGGGCTCGGGAAGAAGGGCGAGATCCAGAGGGCGTCCACGCCAAGGCCGGCGAGGTAGTCGAGTCTTTTCGTGATGCCGGGCAGGTCGCCGAGGCCGTCGCCGTTGGAATCCATGAAGCTGCGCGGGTAGATCTGGTAGAACACCGCGTCCTTCCACCACTCTCTCATGATGCCTCCAGTGTGGGTATGTCGTACTGTCAGGGAAATCGCCGCGACGGGCCTAGTCGGCCACGGTCACACGGTTGCGTCCATGCTGCTTGGAAGAGTAGAGGGCACGGTCGGCCCGGTCTATGAGGGACTTGCCCGAGATGTCGCGGGCCGGGTCGTAGCGGGCGGCGCCGAGCGAGATGGTGACCCGTATCGACTGGCCCTCGTAGTCCGTCGCGCTCGAGGCCACGCCCTCGCGGATGCGCTCCGCGATGATGCGGGCATGCTCGAGGTCGGTGTCGGGAAGAAGGACGCAGAACTCCTCGCCGCCGTAGCGGGCCGCGAGGTCGACCGTCCGGACGCCGGCCTGAATGACGCGCGCAACGCGCTTCAGGACGGCGTCGCCGCACTGGTGACCGAAGGTGTCGTTCGTCTTCTTGAAGAAGTCGATGTCGATCATGATGATCGAGAGGCTCCGCTCGGTCAGGGCGGCCTGCTCCATCTTCTCGAGGAGGACCGTGTAGAAGTAGTGCTTCATCTTGAGCTTCGTCATCATGTCCGTCGTCGTCATCTCGAAGAGGAAGGCGTTGTTGATGGCGATGGCCGCGAGGATGGCGATGTTGAGCACGTACTCCTTCTCGTAGTCGGTGAAGCCCTCGTCGCCGATCTGCTTGCCCACCACGATGATGCCGTTGATG
>Ga0209099_1001742_pt1 | contig 20896 bp, 12 predicted proteins | sample AD_JPNHW2_MetaG_FD_184430 | JGI IMG/M metagenome (GOLD analysis project Ga0209099, IMG submission 184430) | Active sludge microbial communities of municipal wastewater-treating anaerobic digesters from Japan - AD_JPNHW2_MetaG (SPAdes) (version 2) | ecosystem: Engineered > Bioreactor > Anaerobic... | reverse complement strand
GTTCGTTTTGCGTCGGTGCGAGTCGATATGGCTGCTCCAGTCCTTTTTTGTCCTTGCCGAGTTTTTCTGTGGAAATGGACGCCACTGCATCCGGCTCTTGAGCGATTGCGTCTATGACATACTCTTCAGCAAAGTCAGCCTGTGTCTTTACTGGCTGTAACACAAGCGTGGAATTGATCTCATTTTCCTGCGCAACTTCGTGCACGACTCGCGCGATTTCTTCTTGCTCGGTCTCCGGATTACTTATGATGAGCAAACGTTCGCCCTTTTTCATTGCAAGACAGGAAAGAATGGCAGTCTTTGCAGCTGCACGCATCGCTTCGCGGTCCTGCACACTCCGCGCTTCGTTTGCCGGCGCGTTTTCGTTTGCTGGCGCGTTTTGGTCGTTGTTCATTGTCCTAAGCTCCTCTTGTAGACGGGAATGCGGGACTGCGGCGCGAGCGATAACGGATCCGTCTCGCCTCGGGCCAGATAGTGATACGCGAGCCCCGCTACCATCGCTCCGTTGTCCCCACACAGTTGCAATGCGGGGAAATGTACGTCGAGGTCGGTCCTTAAAGCTATTTGTCTGCGCAAGTATGAATTAGCAGCGACGCCGCCACCAGCAACGATGCGCGTAATACCTGTATCTTTTACTGCACGGTACAAACGTGAGAGCAGTAAATCGATGGCCGCTTTCCTAAAGGAAGCGGCGATGTTCTCAGGCGAAGCTTTGGCGTTGCCAACCCGATAATTGTCCAGATGATGGATCACGGCGGTCTTCAAACCCGAATACGAGACATCGTAGCGGTGTTCTCCCTTGTGGAGTGAAGGAGGAGGAAAGGCAAAAGCGTCAGGGTCTCCTTTTTCGGCCAGTTCGTCGATTATCTGTCCGCCCGGATAGCCAAAACCGTAGTACTTTGCGACTTTGTCGAAGGCCTCGCCCACGGCATCGTCTATAGTCGTTCCCAAAACAGTAATGTCGTCAAAAGCATCTGCGCGGCAGATAATCGTGTGCCCGCCAGAAACCAGAAGCCCGAGAAATGGATACGCGATCGGTGTCTCAAGTTGGGGTGCGTAAAGATGCGCCAACATGTGGTTGATGCCCTTAAAGGGCTTATGCAGGGAAAAAGCCATGGCTTTGCCAAACGACAGCCCTACAGCGAGGGAGCCTATCAAGCCTGGTTCAAACGTCGCTGCGATGCCGTCGAGTTGTTCGGGGCTTAAGCCAGCCTGTTCCAGGCTCATACGCACAATGCCATATGCCCATTGAGTATGGAGCCTGCTTGCCACTTCCGGCACGACTCCCCAGTACTGCGCGTGAAAAGGTATCTGGGTTTTTATGATATTAGAAAGAATCGACCTGCCATCCTGCACGACGGCTGCCGCGAATTCGTCGCAGGAGGACTCAATCCCCAGGACGAGCATTTTCTTTTTCTCCGGCTTTGGACTGTTCGAGCATATAGTGCGAAATTGTGGAAAGCGAATAGCCTTCGTCCACAAGCTCGGAATAAATGTCCATGAGGGTTTGCGCAAGCTCCGCTGACCATACATGGCCTATGAGCACGGCTGCGCCATGCGACGATGCGATCTTCTTGCCTTCTTCTACAGCGGCCCTGATCGACTTCCTGTCGCCTTTGTTGTCTAGGAACACGTCTCGCTCCCAATAGGGCATGGATAACTCACGACAGATCGATGCGGTAACCGTATCAGAGGTCGTGAGAGAATCAAGATAATAAATGCCACGACTTTTTGCAATATCGAGTACAATGTGCATAACCTTCGAGTCTCTTGTGACGGCCGAACCCATGTGGTTATTCATGCCGACGGCCTCTGGGATTTCGTCCAGGTTTTTCGTCACGGTGTCTCGCACGGTTTCTTCGTTTGAATCCACATAAATTGCGCCAGGGCCAGGGTTGTTGCCGCCCAAGGCCTGCATAGGCTGGTGCAGAATCACCTCTTTGCCTGCTGCCTTTGCTGTCTGGGCTGCCTCTTTCGTATGATCCACCTGTGGAAGTACGGCAACAGTGATCGGGAAGGGGAGCTTCAGAAATGGCTCGAGTTCTTTCAGATTGTAACCGACATCGTCAATGACGATTATGAGCGTTGGATGAGTCGACGCTACTTCTGTCGTATCTTCTCGTTGGTTCCGTGCAGGATTGGCCTTGGCTATGGGCACTCTCTCGCCTTGTTTTTGAGGAATTTCTTCAGGTTGTTGTGCAGGCTCAGAAGACTCCGTGGTGTTGCCAGCAGGCGCAGATTGAGTGGTAGTGCTGTCATCAGAAAGGGTGCCAGATGCCGGCAGAAGGCCTTCATAGCCTTCCGGTACTTCAATCTGATATTCAGGCTGGCCATAAGGCCAAATCGTCGTGCTTGTGGCTGGGACGGTCGAGGATGCCTCTCTTGAGCATTGGCATTGGACAAGAGAAAAAACACAGGCGACAATGAGGCACAAGCTTCCCCAAAAGACACCGGGGTGTCTACCAAAACGATGAGGTTGCACTTCTTTTTTTGTCTTTTTTGAACGCACGCTGTAATCCTGCAGGTAATCCTAACGGAAGAAGGGCTCGCTACGCAATACAAAGGAGGCGGTCGTACTGCGTAGCAATCCCCAGAAAAATTCTACAAATTCGAATTCCGGACAACGTCCAAACGCAAAAGCCACACGCAAAAGCCGGAAGGCCCCTTAAGCGGTCATGATCCTTAAGCCGTCAGACAAAGGTAGCCTTTTTCTGCCTCGTTTTTCAGCGCCTTGAGTGCTCGTTTTTCAATGAGTCGAACTGTTTCGGGCGAAACATGCATCTCTTTACTCATTTTCTTGAGCGATTGTCGTGTTTTCCCATTGAATTCAAAGCGCTGCTCCAACACATAGCGTTCCTTCTCGGGCAATTTCAATAGAAGCACTTGAGCCTGCTCCTTCAGTATTGTCTGATCGAACGCGCGCTCTGGAGCATAGCTAAAGTCCTCGTACGTATCGAGCACTCCGAAGGGCTCAACAACTTCATCCATCTCGTTTTCGTCATGAAAGTCCAATCCCACAACCTGCGCCGAGAAGGATAGAATCTCCTCAAGCTTGCTTTCAGACAATCCGACGCGCATAGAAAGCTCTGACCGAGTTGGATTGCGTTTTAGACTTTGCCTCAATACATTGTTTTCAGCATGTATTTTTTTTATTAACTGCTCCTTTCGATGCGGAAGGCGGATGGTTCTTCCTGTATTAATTAGTGCACGACTAATAGCCTGCCGTATCCACCACACGGCATAGGTTGAAAAACGAATATTCCTGGTGCCATCGAATTTTTGGACAGCTTTCATCAGCCCGATATTTCCCTCTTGAATCATATCAGCCAAAGTTAATGACAAACCAGGGTTCCACATAGAGCGCGCCACGCGCACCACCAGCCTGAGATTGGCCTCCACGAGGCGTTGCTGGGCCTTTTCGTCTCCTTGCGCGACGCGACGCGCCAAGTTTTCCTCTTCCTCTTTACTAAGAAGCTTAATTTTGCGAATAGATCGAAAGTAGGCAGCTAAAGTTTCATCGTAGTCTTGCGTGATGCACATGGAATGAACCTCCAGCTATGTAGAAGCAAATTCCGTGCCAAGATAGTGATTAATTAGAATAAATTTATATCTAACGTCAGCGTAATATTATACACAAACCGATTTTCTCGGGCAGGTTATGGTGAGGAACCAAAAGGTCTACAAAAAAATACAATATAAAGAGTCGAGGTGTATCTTTTACTTTAGAAACTTACGCGGATCCAGGGCTTTTCCATTTTGGAAAATACTAAAATGTAGATGAGGGCCAGTGCTCTCTCCCGTGTTCCCTGAATTGCCGATTACGGCGCCTTGGTCTACACTCTGGCCTTCACGAACACCGATCGTACTCAGGTGACCGTAAAGCGACTGGTATCCGTTCGAATGCTTTAGGATGATGTAATTTCCGAAAACGCTGTTGTAACCCGTATCAGCAACGGTACCGGCCCTGGTTGCCTTAACTTTCGTGCCCAACGGTATTGCAATGTCCATGGCCGAATGGTAGGTCCGAAGTCCTGTAAATGGGTTGGATCTATAGCCGAACGGAGAAGAGATAGGCCCGCGCACCGGCCATACAAAGTTGACGCTATAGAAGTTCTGCATGGTCGCCGAGGCAAGCCGTGCATTAGGTATGAATAGACTTTGACCCACAGTTATGGTTCCATCTTCTAAGTTATTCGCGTCCACAAGACGGGTGATGTCTGCTCCGTACGTTTTTGCAATCGACAATAGGCTGTCACCTTTTCGCACCTTGTGCGAAATACCGTCCATATTCGGGATTCTTAGTTGAATGCCTGGCTTGACTGACTGTGGACCTTGCAGATTATTCATCGAGACCAAGGTGTCTTGTCTGAGGCCAAATCGTTTTGCAATTCTATCTATTGTATCTCCCGTTCGAACCGTATACGTGCTCATTTTGAGAGAGACGGGAACCGGAGGCAGATTGCCGACCGCAGCTTCTGCATCCGCTCTATCGTCAGGCTCGAGATATGCAAGGAGCGCTGCTTGGACCGAATCCTCGTCTGGCAGAATCAGTTTTTCCGACGATACGGGAAAATTTGAAGCTCCTGTAAACATTTTTGTGCCCGCAAATCCAAAGAAGACGACCGCCACAAGCATAACGGCGAAATACGGAATTCTTGGTACTGCCTTGAGACGCACGGGTATTTTGAGACGCCTGATAATCGTGTTCGACTTATGCGGACTGTCGATGGAGGGAAGAGTTTTCTCTGTCGGCGCTATAGAAACCACTGCGTCCAGAATCTGTGTCTTAGGACCAGGTTTTCCATTTCTCTGGGAAGGGGACTTGCCTTCGTAGCTTCTCTGGGGCTTTCTTGCAAGGCTCTTTGTGAAATTGCTTTTGAATAAATGTACTTGCCGCTGCGCTTTTTTTGCCAATGTACGTCGGCTCGGTTTTCCACCTCGAGCTCTACCTATGGTGCTCCCGTCAAGGATGCTCACAAATGGCTTTGGAAGAATAGTATCCTGGTGTGCGAATTCTGGTCTGCCTGTATCGGTGATGCTTTCCATAGATTTTATCAGTATCGGCACAAAAGAACCGATACATAAGTAGTATGTCGCAGAAGCAAGACCGCCACAAGGGCAAAAAGTTCAGATTTGCAAAACTAACAAAAAATGACGATTGGGGAATTATCGGCATTATCTTAGGAGTAATCTTAATTCTTTTTATTACCAAGACATTTGTCCTAGATGTAGCTCAAGTCCACGGGAAGTCTATGCTTCCTTCTCTTGTCGAAGGCGATATCGTGCTTGTGTTCAAGGCAGCATACGGCCTGCGAAACCCTTTTGGAGGCTATCTTATCCTTTGGAGGATGCCCAGAAATCGCGATATCGTGGTCGCTTTCAAGCCAGGCTCGGAGTCCACAATAATAAAAAGGGTCTGGATTCAAGAGCCGCTTGTGCTCGACCAGCAAACGGGAATTTTTCTGTTAGGCGATAATAATTCCGAGTCTGTGGACTCAAGAGAATTTGGACCTGTGCCGATGTCTAATATACTAGGAAGCGTCATAAAGCTACCATAACAAAAAACGGAAACAGGCATGAGCAAAAAGAACGGCAGGTTGATCTCATTTTTGGCAATAATTGCCATTTTCGCCGGTCTTATTGTGGCCAGATACTTTCAGCTTGCGCTTGCCCATGACGACAAGAACTTTGCTCAGCAAGACTTAAGTGGTGAGCGGGGGCAAATAGTCGACAGAAACGGGCACGTGCTCGCCATGGATGTGCCAAAGTACAATGTCTCTATCTGGCGTCCTAACACCAAACCTGACACCTTTGTGGGTGAAATTCCTGAGCTAGCCAAAATGCTGGGTATTTCCCCGCAGGAAATCGAAGCTAAATACCACGATGGCAGCCAGAACTATTTCTATATTGCAAAAAGATGTACCGCCGAACAGGTCCAGCCGGTCTTAGATGCCCAGACACAAGGCAAATTCAAAGGAGTGCAGGTTGACGAGATTTCTGGCCGCCTTTACCCAGAGGGAGAGCTGGCATCGCATCTTGTCGGCTTCACAGGGGAAGGCAATAAGGGATTGGATGGTATAGAAATAAAATACGATGAAGACTTAAGTCCAAAGCCTCGCAAAACCAGAGTGACCGAAGACTATTCAACGATCTCCACGCAGAAGACACCAAAAGGCAACACCGTTACCCTGACGATCGATGCAAACTTGCAATTCATGATTGAAGATATCGCCCGCAAAGCGCTGGCCGACAATAAAGCAGAAAATGTGATGGGGCTCGTGCTGGATGTTAAGTCCGCCGAAATCTTGGCCTACGTGGCAGAGCCGGGTTTCGACCTCAATTCCTACATGGACGCCGATGAAAAGACAAGGCGGGACAACATCAGTCTGTCGTCCTACGAGCCAGGTTCGGTGTTTAAGATTTTCTCAATGGCTTCAATTTTGGACACTGGAGCGATAACACCTGATACTATCTTCGATTGCGACGGATCTTACAGAAGAACTCTTCCAAATGGCCAGAAGATTGTAATCAAGGACCTGGGCGTGTATGGCAAGCAGAATATGGCAGGCATCTTGGCACACAGCAGCAATGCGGGTGTTGGCTACGCGTCCGACAGGATTTCCGAAACCGATCTTTACGAACGACTCAAAGCATTTGGTTTTGGTTCCAAGACCGGGGTAGGCCTTTCAGGCGAGAATCCCGGCTCACTAAAGCCTCCGGAAAGGTGGTCGGCAAGGTCCAAACCGACCATCGCGATTGGCCAGGAAGTCACCGTTACGGCCCTTCAAATGATAACGGCAGCATCGGCGGTAGCAAATGGTGGAATTTTACTAAGACCTACGACGGTAAAGAGAATCGAAAGTGCAGACGGGGACTTGCTTTATAACCATGGCCCCGAACAGGTCCGGCGAGTCGTCTCCGAACAGACAGCGAAACAAATGCTTGCGGCTCTTGAGACCGTTTCCAGCATGGAGGGTACAGGTTGGCGAGCCAAGGTCAAGGATTTGCGCATGGGCGTAAAGACTGGAACGGCCCAGATGATCGATCCGCACACTCACGCCTATTCGGACACAGATTATATAGCTAGTACGCTCGGTATTTTCCCTATTGAGGATCCAAAAATCGTTGTCTATATTGTTATTGTAAAACCAAAAGGCGCATCATATCTTGGTGGGCAAATCGCTGCCCCTGTATTGCGCGAGGCGACAGAAGCGGTTCTCTCGTGCATAGATATTGACAGGGAGAACTCTCCTTTAATCACCCACAGCAATGTCGTCAGCTTGCCACAACAACAAGAAGCCCAGATCGGCTCCCAGATGCCCGATCTGACCGGGTACCCGAAGCAGGCGCTCATTCCATTGCTTGCACGAAAGGACATAATGGTCACGGTAACCGGCAATGGATACGTTAAGACGCAAGACCCTGTGCCAGGTACTACGGTTACACCAGGCATGAAGATAAGCTTAACGTTGGAATAACTGGAACAAGCCCGGGATTGTGCGCTATACTGCCAATACTTTAAGTCCAAGACTTTAAGTCTCATTTTACAAATAGTGGAGATGGAGATTCATAACCATGGACAGGAATTCGGCTCTCACACTTTGGGAAAAATATAACGACGACGAGTCGCTTTTGCGCCATGCTCTGGAAGTCGAGGCGGCCATGCGACATTTTGCCGCTCTCTATGGGGAAGATGTCGAGTATTGGGGCATGGTCGGCCTGCTTCACGACATCGATTATCAGAAGTATCCTGAAGAGCACCTAAGGCACGCGCGGCAGATGCTGCAGGAAGCCGGCTTCGACGAAGCCTTTATCCACGCGGTGGAAAGTCATGGCTGGGGACTATGCACCGATGTCGAGCCTAAGTGCACCATGGAGAAGGTACTTTTTACCGTCGACGAGCTTACAGGCTTCATCACAGCCTGTGCCTACGTACGGCCTTCACGGAGCGTGCTGGACCTGGAGGTCAAGTCAGTACGGAAAAAATGGGGAAGTGCAGCCTTTGCGGCAGGGGTGCGGCGTGATGTAATAGAAAAAGGCGCAAGCTTACTTGGGCTTCCGCTGGATGAAGTGATTGGCCAAACGATTCTTGCCTTGCGCACTGTTGCACCCGAAATCGGGCTGCAGGGCAGCTTTGCCAATGCGTAACTTTGCGTGTTTCTTGACAATTTACTTATAGATTATTGAAAAGACGGACAGGCGGAATAAGAAATGTTGGAAAAAATCTCAGGGAAATTTTCAGATATCTTTCGCGATATTAGCGGAAAATCGACAATCACCGAAAAAAACATCGATGATGCCGTAGAAAAGATCAAGATGGCGTTGCTGGAAGCCGACGTCAATGTTCGCGTCGTGCGGCGCTTCGTCAATTCTACTATAGAAGAAGCCAAGGGCGAAAAAGTTCTGCGCTCCGTAAGCCCTGGCCAGCAGTTTATCAAGATTGTCAATGACAAACTGGTGGCGCTCTTGGGCGACGAAAAGCAAGAACTCGAGCTCAAGGGGCCGGATACCGTAAGTGTGGTCCTCTTACTCGGTTTGCAAGGCTCTGGAAAGACTACTACTGCGGCCAAATTGGGATACTATCTCAAAGGCAAGGGCCGCAAAGTAATGCTCGTAGCCTGCGATCTCGTACGGCCCGCCGCTGTAGAGCAGCTTGTCGTACTTGGGCAGCAAGTCGGCGTCCCTGTCTACACCGAGGAGACCAAAGATTCAGTCCGTGTTGCCCAATCGGCTCTTGCACGGGCAAAGCGCGAATCCTTCGACACCGTCATTGTAGATACGGCTGGCCGTTTACAGATCGACGATGCCCTTATGGATGAGCTGTCGCGTATAAAAAGTGCTGTCAAACCCGTAGAATCCCTGCTCGTTGCCGATGCAATGACCGGGCAAACGGCGGTCGACATAGCCAAGACCTTCAACGAGAGAATTGGGCTCACCGGCGTTATCTTGAGCAAGTTCGACTCGGACACAAGAGGCGGCGCCGCACTTTCGCTTAAGTCTGTGACTGGCGTGCCCATCAAGTTCGTCGGTACGTCTGAAAAACCGGACGGCCTTGAACCTTTCCATCCGGACCGAGTGGCATCGCGAATCCTCGGCATGGGCGATATTGTTTCGCTCGTAGAAAAAGCGCAAACCGTCTACGACGAAAAAGAAGCAGAAGAGCTTCAGCGCAAACTCGCTCAGGAAAACTTTACACTGGAAGACTACCTCGATCAGCTCGAGAAAATGAAAAAAATGGGATCCACCAAAAGCATTATCGACATGATCCCTGGATTGGCGGGCCAGGTGGATGAGGATCAGATAGATAGGGCGGCGCTTTCGGCAGAAGAGGCAATCTTGCGTTCTATGACAAAAAAAGAGCGGCAGAACTACCTTATTATTGGGCCTTCCAGGCGCAGCCGAATAGCAAAAGGGTCCGGTACCTCGGTTTCAGAAGTTAACCGACTTCTCAAGAAGTTTGAAAAGTCGCGTACCATGATGAAAAAGCTCACAAAAAACAAGGGTGCGATGGCAAAACTTATGGCCGGACAGAACCTGCAACACTGAGGTTTGGCTTGTTTCTAGGCCTTGTTCCAAGCCATCTTAGTAGGCACCTTTGCCTGGTGCCCGAAGACCGTTTGATTTGTCTGGTCCAGGGGCACGTTTCGGTAGGACTTTACACAATGATGCGTGCCTTGTATAATGCCGACACTATTTTCTGTGGAGACCAAATATGTCCAGAGTATGCGAGATTTGTGGAAAAGGCCCATTGGCCGGAAATAAAGTATCTCATGCCAAGAATAAAACTAGAAGAACGTGGCTTCCCAACCTGATCGAGATCAGAACTAAGAGTGATGGCACCGTAAAAAAGGTCAAAGTTTGTGCAAAATGTCTTAAGGCGGGCAAGGTCGAAAAATACGTCTGATTTACGTTGATCAGGATTTCGATATCCGGACCGTATGTGGTTTGGATAGCATAAGGGCCGTCTTCGAAAGCTTTTCGAGGGCGGCCCTTTGTATGTGTGGCCAAAGCTTCCAAGGTTTTAAGGCAGCACAAGCAACTGCGCGGCGATTCGCGGAGAACTAAGTGTTTTTCAAGTACTCAAGGTCTAGAAGCTGCCTGTCGATATTTTTACTAGGCATTGTGCGAGTAGATTCATGCCGCAGGCCAGTGGCCTTTGTGTGGCACGGCGCGGGCGGTTTTGTCAGGGGATTCGATGAACAGCAATAAAAGATACCTCAAAGTTCGGGTGACAGGTTTTGTTTTGATGCTTGGTGTGATGGTTCTCGGTTCTAGGGTTGAAGCAGACGGGGCGCAGCCGTATCGACTCTTTCCCGCGCTTTTTACCAAAGCCTCACTTTCGCAAATGCCGCAGACAGTGGAACGTCAACCCCAACCTGGTCAAAGGCTTTTCTCCTCTGACAGGATTCCCTTACTTGCCAATAACACCGTCGTAGCTTTTTATGGCCATCCTTTCTCAAAGCAAATGGGGATTCTTGGTCTCTATCCCAAAGAAGAGATCGCGAGAATGGTAAAGGATTATGCACGACAGTACGACGCGGTGAATGGTCCAGATGGCGCCATACCCGCTTTCTACATAATCTATGGCACCTGCTGGCCGAAAGGCGAAATCGGCTATCTGGACGACTCGGTGCTCAAACAGTATATCGAGTACGCGCAGTCGCAGGGTATGATTGTCTTTGTCGATCATCAGATCGGCAAGTACTCGGTTCGCGAGTCAATGGAAAAAATCCTGCCATTTCTTCAATATCCCAATGTCCATCTGGCGATAGATCCTGAATGGCGCACGTTGAATCCAATGAAAGAAATAGGTTCGATAACAGCTGCGGAACTCAACGAAGCCCAACAGGTGATGCAGGACTACATCATACAACACAATATACCTGGCGTCCGAATGCTCGTTGTGCACCAGTTTCATCAAAAAATGATAACAGGCCGCCAGACCGTAAAGGCCACCTTCGACCGTGTGCTTCTTGTGCATACTGCGGACGGTTTTGGAAGCCCTGCGCTTAAGCGCAATACCTACGCCATGAATTCTGAGGCCACCAACATGCCTGTAAAAGGATTCAAGCTGTTTTTTAAGTCAGATTTCCCTTTGGCTGGGTATGATTCTCCTCTTTTGTCGCCTGCCGAGGTGATGGGCCTTGATCCGCGGCCAAGTCTCATCATTTATCAATAGTGGTTAGTTGAGTTTTAGCTTTATCAAAAAGTTCTCTTTTCTTGCCGATAGTCTTAAGTAGGAATAGTCATTTTACCCCTTGCGTGATATCTAAATGGTGATGACTATTGTCCTGATTCTTGCTATAGACGTAGAAGGGGGGACCCATGTCCTTTTCCAAGCATAGATGGCTCCATAAATGGCTCATTGTAGTCGGCGTACTCTTCCTGGCTTTGGGATCGGCGTTTGGATACGATCCTGCAAAGGGAGCCATATTCCTCCCCTCGGTCTATTCTCCTTGGGGCCTGTCTAGTGCATTTACCGTAACTGGTCTGGACGGCCCCTGGGCAACCCTGATGAACCCTGCGGCCCAGGCAGGATCCCAACTATACACGGTGCAAGCTAGTTATACGGGGCTTACAGATTTCGGCGCAGGAACCCAAGGTTTTGGTTCTGCAGGCAGCGTCGCATTTTCTAGTCCAGTTCCTTTTGGGGTGTGGGGTGCAAGTGCGCAAGTCTTCTCCGCTCCAGCGACAATGAGCAGTATGCCTCTTGGCAGCTTTGGAACATTCAACGTTAATTTCTCAAAAGCTCTCTTACCTGATCTGTACCTTGGCACCGCCGTGCACGTCAGCCTTGGCAGTAACAACAATGTCTCAGCGTGGGGGCTCGGGGCCGATCTTGGTGCGATTCGCTTGCTTGGAGATGTTGGCGGTTTAAAGGACGCACGCGTAGGTCTTGCCTTACTCAATATGGGGAAAGGTTATATGTCCTCGCCGTATCCCTCAGGAATGCTTGGTGGTGCGTCCAGTGCATATCCCGCCACGTTTACACTCGGCCTTGGAGCGCGTGGCTATTTGGTTGAGACTTATAACTGGAATATCGATGCAGGGATGGATCTTTGGACTCCTGGTTTTGCAGACCTCAATGGATCGATTAGCCTTGGGCTCGAATATCGACAGGTACTCACGCTTAGACTGGGATGGTCCGCGGGCCTCAAAGACCTACAGGCAAATTCTGGTCGCAGTATACTACCGACGCTTGGCCTTTCAGGCCGAATTCCGCTTAGTAACGCCGCCAGTTCAGCTTCTTTGTCTGCAACAGCCGCTCCGCTTTATGATTCCTTATATGGTATAAGTGCCGGTGCCAACATAAGTTTTGGAAAAGTAGACAAGAATCCCCCTGTTATTAAGGTTAGTTTGCCGGTGCCATTCCGTGGTGTTGCATATATTTCTCCCAATGGGGATGGCAGACAAGACAGTCTGGAGATTCCCCTCTCCATTACTGACGAGCGGTACATTTTGGGCTGGAAGTTGACGATAGAGGACAAGTCCTCAGGAAAAACCGTAAGAACGTTTGGTGTGTCGCACGATAAGCCGGAAAAAATAACAAACCTGAAAACTCTTGGGGATGCACTTTCATATAAGCTCAAGAGTGTCGAAGTTCCAGGCGCCATCGTTTGGGACGGCCATGATGACGAGGGCAGGAGTGTGCCCGACGGACCTTACACGATCAGCCTTATTGCTTGGGACGATAACGGGAACGTCAACCTGGATTACCAGAGTTGCATGACCGTAGTGGTAGACAACAAGGCGCCACAAGCGAGTGCCAGACCCTTGGATACCAGCATGATCTTTAGTCCGGATGGCGACAACAGCAAGGATACCTATGCCTTCCGCAACACCGGCTCTGTAGAGAATGACTGGCAGGTCGTGATTCGAGACAGTGCAGGCCAAGCGGTAAGAACGCAGGAATACAAAGACCGAAGTGCGCCTCGTGATTTTACCTGGGATGGTACTGCAGACGATGGTACGCGTGTACCTGATGGTGTCTATTCCGTCAGCCTCGTCACCAAGGATGAGGCTGGAAACGTTATAGAGAGCACAGTGGCTGGGATTACGGTGGACACGAGGCGCCCACAAGTGTCCATCGCCACAGACGACACCGTCATGAGCCCAAACAACGATGGAATAAAAGATACATTGCACCTGATTCCCTCAATCGAATCTACAATAGGGCTCGAAAGCTGGCGAATCTACGTTCTGAATTCAGAGAAGAAAGAAGTATGGGCCGCCTCTGGCACGGCAAGCAATTTGCCCCAGCAGAGTTACGTGTTTTCAGGTTTGGATTCCCAGGGCAGGAGTCTGCCTGATGGTATGTACGAGGCTGGTATAGACCTGAGTTACAGGAATGGCTACACACCACAAAAGCTCTCGGATAACTTCTATATCGATGATACGCCGCCATCGGCCACGATTCGCTTACAGGACACGGCGAGGATTTTTAGTCCGGACGGTGACGGACATAAAGACAGTTATTCTTTCGTTTTTTCTTCGTCAGAAGAGGACACTTGGAACCTTATAGTTAGAAGCAAGGGCAAGAACGAGTTCGTAGTTCGCCAATTCAGTCAAAAGCTTCCCATGGCGTTTGAGTGGGACGGGAAGGACGATCAAGGCAAGACTGTGCCAGATGGCGAGTATGAAGTTTACGTTTTTGCGGTCGATCGCGCGGGTAACAGTTTTTCTACGGTTTCACTTCCTGTCAATGTTGACACAAGAAAACCTGCCTTGTCGCTTATTACAAATAGAGATGCCTTTAGCCCCAACGGTGATGGTGTCGCTGACGATCTTACCTTCAAGCCGGTGCTGGACCTTAAGGATGCTTTAGTCGCGTGGAAATTTGCGCTTTTAGACCAGCAGTCTGGCTCCGAAGTCTGGACCTTCGGCACTCAAAATGCTTCGACCGGCACGGTCGATCCAATACCGGAGCAGTTCGTTTTTGTTGGTAAGAATAATGCAGGCTTGGATCTTGTTGAAGGCAAGTACAAAGCTACAATCTGGGCTTCATGGATTAATGGATACCAAAGCGAAGCTTCCTCAAACGTTATCATTTTGGATAGGACCTATCCTCAGGCACAGGTTTCAGTGAATAAGACGATTTTCAACCCGATGGGACGCGAAGATCAACAAGTCGTGCTCATCTCCCAGACGGGATCCCCGGAAGATCTTTGGAAAGCCCAAATCCTTGATTCGTCTGGCAAAGCAGTACGGTCTTGGAATTTTAACGGTGTCCCGCAAGATATCCGTTGGGATGGCAAGAACGATTCCGGTTTTGTCGTCCCTGACGGCAGTTACATCTACCGGCTCAAATCCACAGATGCGGCAGGAAACGCCTTTGCCTCGAACGACATCACTCTCACAGTCGACACTCAAAAGAAGGTGGCTTCGCTCGGCGCCGAGTTCCTTGCGTTTAGTCCCAATGGTGACGGCAAGAGGGATACGCTCGTATTCAACACTTCGGTAACCGTGCCCGGTAACGTGGCTTCCTGGATACTCGCAATTGTTGCCAAACAGGATGAAACAAAAGTGGGCACCGTGCAGGCGGTAAAGTCATGGCGCGGGGCGGCTCCACTGCAGCAGAAATTCGAATGGAATGGCAGTTCAGATGCTGGTATCGATGTTCCGGATGGCGAATATGTTGCTCAGCTGACCGTGAATTATCCAAACGGCGACGAAGCATCTGCGTCGCTGGGACCGATCATAGTGGATCGAGTTATTCCCAAAGCGACCGTAGTTGCGTCTGCAACGCTGTTCTCTCCGAATGGAGACGGGGTCTTGGATACGGTGACATTTACTCAAAAGGCTCTCAGTGCAGGAGACCAGTGGGTTGGGACACTAAAGAATGTGCAGGGTGAAGTGGTACGACGTTGGTCGTGGATAGATTCTCTTCCTTCTCTGGTGTGGGATGGCAAAGACGAAAGCATGGCTCTTGTACCTGACGGGACGTACACCTATGAACTTTCTTCGGTTGATAGAGCCGAGAACAGTTATTCGTCTGGACCAATTGTTGTGAATGTCGAAACTGAGAAAAAAGTTGTCAGATTGGAGGCCGACCTCAGGGCATTTAGCCCGAATGGTGATGGCGTCAGGGATTCATTGACACTGATTTCAACAGTACAGGCACAGGAGCGGGTGCAGCAGTACAAAGTGCAGATTCTTGCACTGGAGGGCACGAATGCGATGCGTCCTGTACGTACGTGGCAGGGCAACGGCGCAGTCCCAGCGAAGTTCGTGTGGGGAGGTGAGACAGACGCAGGAGTACAGGTTCCCGACGGGCGTTACGCGGCATCTATGGCGGTAGACTACCTGAACGGAGACCACGAAGAGAGTCAAACCTCCAGTATTGTGCTGGACCGGAAATTCCCAAAGATCGAAGTCAGCGCAGATACGACGATTATATCGCCGAACGGAGACGGACGTTCTGATACGGTAACCATCCATCAAAGTTCCGAGCCGGGAGACGACTGGACGGGAACGATAGTGGGACCCGATGGCAAGAAGGTTCGCACCCTTAACTGGAAAGGAACAGCGAAGGATTTTGTGTGGGATGGCAAGGATGAGAATGGCGTCCTCGTCAAAGATGGCACTTATAGCTATACCGTCGAATCTACAGACAGTGCAGGGAACAGTACAAAGAGCAGCGCTCTCAATGTCACGGTGGAGACCGAGAAAAAAGCAGTTCGTTTTGATGCGGATCAGCTTGCGTTTAGTCCCAATGGAGATGCAAATCGCGATCAGCTCAAGTTTGGAGTTGCGGCACAGTATCCAGAACGGGTCAAGCACTTTGAATTGAACATCTACGCTGCAGAAGCGGGATCTTCCGCGTTGCCGGTCCGAAGTTGGAAAGGGTCGAGCGATATTGCGACGACTTATGTATGGGATGGTACGAGCGATGCCGGTATACCGGTGCCAGATGGTGCATACAAAGCCACATTGACGGTTTTGTATAAGAACGACGATCTGTTCAACGAGACGATACCGCGGCTAATTCTGGACCGTGTGGCTCCACAGGCAACAGTGTCTTTAGACAGATCGATTTTCTCTCCGAATGGAGACGGACGGGCGGATACAGTCACCATCACACAGATTTCGGTGCCTGGAGACTCATGGAAGGCTCAGCTTCTGTCGTCCACACACAAGGTGATGAAGTCTTGGTCCTGGGACAACGAACTCACATCGATTACCTGGGACGGCAGAGATGCTGCGGGTGCCGTTGTGCCCGATGGTATCTATACCTACACCTTGAGCTCTGTAGACAGCGCTGGCAACAGTTTTGCAATAGTACCGCTTCAGATTCAGGTAGATGCAGCCAAGAAGGATGTTCGGTTAAGTCTTGACCAAACGGCGTTCAGCCCGAACGGCGATGGCGTCAAGGATACACTTTATATCAATCTGAAAGTTCCTAAGCCCGACACACTAACGAGTTACGAATTGGCGATCTTTACGTATAGGGCGGCAGGTAATCTCCAGGGTTCACCGGTGGCAGCGTGGAGCGGGACCACCCAGATCAAGGATCAATATGCATGGGATGGCAGGACGAGCGGTGGCATTGCCGTTCCAGATGGAACATATGCTGCCAAGCTGCATCTTGAATACTCCAACGGTGACAGTATCGAGTTGGTGAGCTCACCTGTCCAGTTGGACACGGTAGCGCCTAAGATCGATATTTCGGCTGACTATCTCTTGTTCTCGCCGAACGGTGACGGCATCAAAGATGCGCTCGTGATTCACCAGAAATCTGAGCCTGGAGACGATTGGACTGGCAGGATTAAGAATTCCGCTGGTGTAACTGTGCGAACATGGACATGGAAAGACACCATCAAGGATGTCTCCTGGGATGGTAAAGATTCATCAGGCGAGCTCAAGGAAGGGCAATTCAGCTACGAAGTAAGTTCGGTGGACGCTGCCGGCAACAAGGGCTTTGCATCCCTCTCGGGCATACGTGTCGACATTACAAAACCGAGAGTGTATGTCACGGCTTCGGACACAGGTATTTCGCCGAACGGGGACGGCGTCAGAGATGATGTTTCCTTTAGCATTGTTGTAGAAGAACGTGAGGGCGTGGAATCCTGGCGCTTCTCTCTCAAGGATAAGAAGGGGACTGAACAGGGATACTTTACCGGTGTTGGATCCGATGTTCCGGCTCGACTCGTCTGGGATGGTCACAATATGCGAGGAGAGGTTGTGCCGGATGAGTACGTCGGCGTGCTGGAAGTACATTATCTGAAGGGCGATATCGCAACGGCCTCCAGCAAGCCAGTAATTGTCAATATAAATCCCCCAAAAGTAGATATTTCTGTAAGTCCTGCCTACTTCAGTCCCGATGGAGACGGTGTCGACGACGAGTTGACCTTTGGAATAAATGTCGATAATGCGGCGAGCCTCGTCGATTGGAAGCTCGATATCATGGAGGAGGCGGTAGTCGAGTCGGTGTCCCCAGAGGCGCCCAGCTCTGAGCGGCTCTTCATGGAATGGAGTGGCGCGGGTCAACCTCCTGCAAAAATCGTGTGGAATGGCTTGTCCTCTAAGGGTGAGCTCGTGCAGTCCGCCACTGACTATCCCTTCAAGTTCGTTGGACACGACTCTCTTGGCAATGTGACGACGGTGAACGGCATAGTCGCAGTAGATGTGCTTGTAATGCGTGACGGCGATAGGCTCAAAATAAAGGTGCCTTCAATTGTGTTTAGGGCTAATTATGCCGATTTTGTAGGACTGCCGAGTGAGATAACTGAGCGAAACGAAAAGGTCATTGCGCGAATTGCACAAATTCTCAACAAGTTCCCGGACTATCGTATTAGGATTGAGGGACACGGGAACAATATAGGCAAGATGTTAGGCTATTCGCAGGCGAAGATCCAGGCGGAGGAGACAAAGGAGTTAATCCCGCTCTCCACAGCTCGGGCCGAGGTAGTCAAGAATTTGCTTGTGCAGCACGGCGTGGATGCGAGGCGGCTCAGTGTGCAAGGGCTTGGCTCCAGTCAGCCGGTTGTAAGCTTTACCGATGTGGAGAATCGCTGGAAGAACCGACGGGTGGAGTTTATTCTGATAAAGAACCAGTAGATAAAGAACCAGTAAGAGGACAAGTAATAGAGCTGGTATTGGAAGAGTGCAACAAGAATTCTCGAGGGCTCCTTCCTGCTGCAAACTGGTAGCAATAGCCATGGATGAGGAAGGAGCCCTCGTTTTTGATGAATCTAATCATCCATGAATGTGATCATCCGACGGTTTAGCGACGGTTCAGCGACGGTTCAGCGACGGTTCGCCAGACCGACAGACAAAACCTATAGAATATCCTCAGGTTTGTCCGCATGCAAAAGACGCTGTGCCAGGCCTTGGTCCTTAAAAAGGTGGGCGATTTGTCCCAAAAAGGCCAAATGCTTTTCGTGCGGCTGGTCCTCGGGCACAAAAAGAACAATAATCACCTCGACGGGCCTATCCAGGAGCGCAATTCTAAAACCCTGCCGGTGAGCACCAAGACAGACAATTGGTTCTTCAATGCCTGGTACCCTGTCGTGCAGCAAGATAACTCCTGGTTCAATCTCTATCGGTTGGCGCTGAACAAGCTCCGCAAGACGCGTTCCATACCTGTTCGCCAGTTTTCGATCAAAGGGAAATGCCGCGGACACAAGCTCAAGAATTGCGTCGGCGATTGCGCTGTGCCCCATGTTCACTCTTACCGTTCCATTCGCAATTGCCCGTTTGAGGATCTTCAAAGCATCTTGCGCAGGGGCGCCTGGGCCATGCGTGTCTTCCTGCGCTACAGGCCTTGCTTGTTCAGTCTCCCTGTAATCCTTACTGCCCGAGAGAGGCGAGGCGCCTGCTTCCTCACGAGGCGAGGCGCCTGCTTCCTCACTTGATTGTTCCCGATTTGAAGTACTGGGAAAGTAGACCATGAGCAAATTTGAATCTGGGAACTCTTCGCCTATCCTGTGTGGCAGCCTTTCGATCGCCGGATGCCAGGATGGTTCCGAAGGTCTCGCGCTCAACAGCACGAAGGATTTTTTGCCCGACGGCAGCTGTTTGATCCCTTGATTGATGTCCTTCCAAGAAGCGATCTCCAGAACTTGGACTGGTTCAAGAAAGCCATTCTCCTTCAGCGACTTCGTGAGAATCGACCCATAGCCCTGAAGCGAAAGTAGGGCAGCCTTGGCCTGATTCTTTCGTACGAGTGCGCTGAGGGACCTTACAGTGACCCCAAAGCCAGGGTGTTGTTCACACAGGGGTGGAACAACCATAACGATATGAGACGCCGTTAAGCGTTCGACAGTTCTGGCTACCACAACCATTTGATTCCCACTTGAGATAACTTGGTCTATGACCGAACCAAAAAACGCGTTGGATAGCCGAGGAGACTTATTCCATCCGATGATGATGACGTTCGCATCCTGTTCGGCAGCTGCGTCCAGAATACCTTTTGCAACGTTAACCGAACTCTGAGAGATCGGAATTACCGGCACCTGAGACGCCGCTCCTTGCATTACAGCCCCAGCCAACATGTTTTCTGCATACTGTCTGCTTTCGCTTTCGCTTGCTGGATCGTTAGAAACAACAGCAAGTGGAAAAATCGGAGTGGTTGCATCGGCGCCCCGTAATGTAATTCCCAGATCCATAAGAGCCTGGGCTGTTGTCGGCTTGGAGAGAGCAACCAACACGCGATTGCCATGACTGCTGCCTTGTGGAGGAATTGCAACTGAAGGGCTGCTGGGCAGAATTGCGGACTCGGAGTTCCTCGCAGCAACAGATGCAAGAATGCTCGAAAGGATAACGAGGAGAATTGCACCTGTAACCAGAGGCTGATTCAAAAGCCCCAAGCTGCCTGCAACGGATATGATCGAGATAGAAAAAACGGAGTAGTTGGAAGAATACCCGAAAAGAATTCCCTGGTCCGCTTTAGAATATCCAAAAGATTTAGCTGCAAACCAAGCGGCAAAATACTTGCTCCCGATCCCGAGCACGGTAGACCCGACGACAAGCAAAATCAGCCCATATACTGAAGAAATAAGCGAAAAATCCGCAGAAATTCCGATAAAGACGAGCAGGAAAGGCACAAAGATTGCATTTCCAAGGAAGTCGATTCTACCTGCAGTTATCCTTGACGCGGAAAGATAGGGGCTTATCAAAACACCCACTAGAAAAGCGCTTATATATCCGGGAATCCCCAGTAAGAATCCGATATAAGAGCAGGAAAAAAGCAGGAAAAGATAGGAAATGGCGTCGACCGTACCCTGAATTCTGGTTTTTCTTGCAATGAGCGACGCGATTCTGGGCAGCACTAGGCTTGCAACTACAATAAAAACACTGTAGATCAAGATTTCTCTTCCCATCAAGAACGAATCCCCGTTGGGCAAGAAAGCGCTCAGTACGAATAATATCACCACCACCAAAAAACTGGCGATAGCGGCTCCCCCTTTACTTACTTCAACGGAATCTCTGCCAGCCAGGTCAATACGCTGAAAAGGATGAGACGCCAAGGCGCCCGATGAGGCCAAAAAGGCTCCCAGGAGGATGGCAGATTTTGCACCCTGGTGAAGAACGAGATAGCCGAAAGCAAACCCGATGACGAAAGGCAGAAGAAAAGTCACTGTTCCGAAAAGCCAAACTTTCTGCCTATGCCTCTGCATAATGCGGGCATTAACCTCCAAACCTGCCGTAAAAAACGCAAAGATCAACCCGATTGAACCCATAAACTGCAGCAAAATATTCGGTTCCAAAATGCCCAAGACCTGGGGTCCCAAAACAATGCCGGCCAGCGTCATGGTAGCAACGATCGGAATACCGAATTTGTCCGAAATATACGGCGCCAATACTGCAATACCCGTGAGGAGAGCAAAAATACCTGCCGGTTCGTTTATCGAGTTCATATAAGATTAGTGTAATATTGGAGCCCTTTAAACGCAAG
>Ga0209099_1001741_pt1 | contig 20925 bp, 19 predicted proteins | sample AD_JPNHW2_MetaG_FD_184430 | JGI IMG/M metagenome (GOLD analysis project Ga0209099, IMG submission 184430) | Active sludge microbial communities of municipal wastewater-treating anaerobic digesters from Japan - AD_JPNHW2_MetaG (SPAdes) (version 2) | ecosystem: Engineered > Bioreactor > Anaerobic... | reverse complement strand
GGACTTATTCTTGTGGTGCTTGCCGGTGCTGGATACCTGGTCTACAAAAAACGGACAAAACCCCAGTAACACCATTTTTTATAAAGGGTAACCTTCGGGGAGAAATTATCACAGGAGAAGATAAAAAAACGGGCCGGGATTGACCGGTACCTCTCCATATTATAGACAAGGACTATTATGATCGAACAGATCTTCAGTAAAATTGCACGGTTTGTTAACCGCCGGCCCAAACTGGTGGTCGGTGCAGTCGCGGTCGTGTTTGCCATTGCCCTGTTCGGCATGACCATGATCACCATGGCGACCGGCAGCGACACGTACATGGATAAAAACTCGCCAACCGGGATAGTGAACAACCAGTATACCGACACGTTCTCTAAGGGGACGCTGATCCTTGTTGTCGAGACCAGCGACCCGCTGGACCCGGCGGTGCTCAAGTACCTGGACCGCCTGGAAGACGATATCCGGCAGCAGCAGAACATTGCAGGTGCGTCAAGTGTTGTCGATATTCTCAAACAGATGAACGGCGGCGTGCTGCCGCAGTCAAAAGGCGAGATTGACGCGCTGGTCACCCGGATGCCGGAAGCGACCAAAAAGATTGCGGTGCCGTCAAACGTCCTGACGCTCGTCCAGATCCCGATGGTCGAAGGACTCTCGGATGATTCCAAGACCGCTACGCTGAAAAATATTGAATCGCTGGTCGCGACCTCCCAGCCGCCGGCGGGTGTGACCGTCACGGTCTCCGGGGGCCCGGCGTTTGCCGACCAGATGAAGACCTCCATGGGGTCGCAGATGGGCGTGCTGATCGGTGCGGCCATGATCCTCATGGTGCTCGTCATGGGCCTGCTCTTTGCCTATGTCAGCCACCGGTTCCTGCCGGTGCTGTTTGTGGGTCTGGGCCTGGTCACCGCCCTTGGCATGATGGGTCTTTTCGGCATCCAGCTCAACATGGCAGTGCTCGGGGCGTTCCCGGTCATGATCGGCCTGGGGGTCGATTACGCAATCCAGTTCCATGCCCGGCTGGACGAGGAAGCCCGGAAAGGGTCGCTTGACGACGCGGTCTTTACGACCATTACCCGGACCGGGCCAGCCGTGATGTACGCTATGCTTGCGACCTCGCTCGGGTTTGCCGCTATGTTTGTGTCGACCGTGCCGATGGTCCAGTCGTTCGGGCTTGTTGCCATGATCGGTATCATGAGCTGTTACTGCGTCTCGCTTGTCGGTATCCCGGCGCTCGCCCACGTCATCCATTACAAGCCAAAACCGGCTGCCCCGCAGGTCTGCTACGCTGTCGGAACGGAAGCCTGCGATACCCTGCCGGCCAAAAAGAAAAAATCCTTTTCCTATGGTCAGTTCCTTACCAGCACCTCCGTGAAAATCGCCAAAAACCCGGTGCCGGTTCTCCTCATCGCCGCGCTCGTCGCTATCATCGGGTTCCAGATCGACCCCCTCATCCCCGTCGAGGCCAATGAGAATAACTTCGTGCCCTCCGATATGCCGGCGAAAATCCAGATGGATAAGGTCACCCGTATCCTCGGCGCTACCAGTACCGCCGATTTCTACGTCCAGGGCGCCCGGATCACCGACCTCGATACGATACAATGGCTCTACCGGTTCCAGAATTATGAACTTGCAAAACATTCCGAACTGAACTCCGCTACAAGTATCGTGACCTACGTTCTTGCCTACAATAACGGCGTGATGCCCCAGACCCAGAGCGAACTTGACGCCGTCTTGGACCGGATCCCCTCAGGCGTCAAAGACCAGTACATCAGCGGGTCACTCTGCGGTGTCGTCAAGTTCAACACCATCGAGATGCAGATCCCAACGCAGGAAGACCTCAAGGAGCAGATGGATTCCGATATCGTGTTCCTTGAACCCCCGCCGGGTATCTCCATCCAGCCGGTCGGCAATTTCGAGATCTTTACTTCCCTCATCGGCGGGTTGTCGGAGTCCAAAGACCAGATGACGTATCTCGGGTTCGTCTTCATCTTCATATTCCTTGCCCTCGTCTACCGGCATATCCACGCCATATCGCCGCTCATCCCCATCGTGCTCATCGTAGGCTGGAACGCCGTCGCGATGTATATCATCGGGCTCTCCTACTCCCCCCTCACCGCAACGCTTGGCTCCATGACCATCGGTGTCGCCGCGGAATACACCATCCTCGTGATGGAACGGTATTCCGAAGAGGAGGAACGCCTCCATGACCATATCGCCGCGATCCAGGAAAGTGTCAGTAAGATCGGGACCGCTATCACGGTCTCCGGCCTTGCCACCTTCTTCGGGTTCTCTGCACTTTGTCTCTCCTCCTTCCCCATCACCAGTAACTTTGGGATCTCCACACTCATCGCCGTAGGGTTCTCCCTCGTCGGCGCCATCTTCATCATGCCCGCCGTGCTCTCCCTCATGGGGCAGTTGACTGAATGGCTGGAGAGAAGGAAGTCCGCCGGAAAGACTAATGAGAGTTAAGATTTCCCATAATTTTTACAAAAGCTGCTCCCCTTATAAGGGAAAATCCGCGAAAAAGGGCAATCTTTGGATAGCATCATATCTATGAAGCAATAACCCTCTAAAACAAGAGCATACGCGCATGGATCACACCACTATTACGGTCGCACTCATCCAGATGGAGATTGGGCCGGACATGGATGAGAACCTCAAAACGGCACTTGCACGTGCAGAGACTGCTGCACAGAAGGGAGCACAGATTATCTGCCTGCCCGAGCTGTTCCGTTGCCGTTATTTCCCGCAGCAGCCGGGGTTACATGTTGATCGGTTTGCCGAGAATGTTCCCGGTGAATCGACTGATGCCTTTGCCCGGCTTGCCCAAAAATATTCAGCAGTCATCATCGTCCCTGTCTTTGAACGGTCCCCGTCGGGGAAATTCTACAATACAGCAGTCGTAATTGATGCTGACGGGAGCCTCCATGCATCCTACCATAAGGTCCACATCCCGCAGGACCCCGGGTTTTTTGAAAAATGCTATTTCTACCCGGGGGAGCACTATGCCGTGCATGATACCCGGTACGGGCGTATTGCAGTCCTCATCTGTTATGACCAGTGGTTCCCGGAGGCGGCAAGGTGTGTTGCCCTTGACGGGGCTGATATGATCTTTTACCCGACAGCAATCGGGAATCCCTGTTCCGAGCCGCCGGGTGAAGGCGACTGGCAGGAAGCATGGGAGCTGATACAGCGCAGCCATGCCATCGCAAACAGCGTGCATGTCGCAGCAGTCAACCGTGCCGGACAGGAAGGAGATATCCACTTCTTTGGCGGCTCGTTTATCTGCGATGCATTCGGCCGGATGCTTGCCCACGCAGGTGACAATGACGAAACGATTACCGCCCAAATCGACCTCGATATGAATGAATCAGTACGGGACTCATGGGGATTTTTCCGGAACCGCCGGCCTGATACATATGGTTCAGTATGTTCACGGGTGCCGGAACACGACGCGACGGCACCAATTCCCCGCAAAGGGGATACTCCCCGGAAACTGGGGTATTTCATGCCCGCCGAATGGGAACCGCACGAAGCCGTCTGGCTTTCGTGGCCGCATAACAAATATACATTCCCGAACCTCGAAAAAGTTGAGGACGGGTATGTCAGTTTCATTGCTGCGATAACCCCTTCGGAACGTGTCGAGCTCTTCGTGCCAAACCCGATGATAAATCGTATGGTAAAGGCGCGGTTGAGAAGTGCAGAAGTGGACCTGTCCCGCGTTACGATACGGACCATAAAGTACTCAGATGTATGGATCCGTGATTACGGCCCGACATTTGTGATAAACCCGGCTCTTGAAAAATCGGCCATGGTACGCTGGGAATTCAATGCATGGGGGGAGAAGTACGAAGACCAGATTGCCGATGGAAATGTCCCAACGGATATCAACCGGTGGCTTGACCTGCCGGTTTTCCGGCCGGGGATCATCCTTGAAGGAGGTTCCATCGATACCAATGGCAGGGGTACGGTTCTTACAACCCGTGCCTGTCTCCTCAACCCCAACAGGAACCCGGAACTCACCAGGGATGATCTTGAGGGTTATCTCAAAGAGTATCTCGGTGCGGTAAAGATCATCTGGCTGAACCAGGGCGTGGTTGGCGACGATACCGACGGTCATATTGACGATATCGCACGGTTTGTTTCACCAACAACCATTGTCTGTGCATATGAAGAGAATCCTCAGGACGGGAATTATGAGGTGCTCAAAGAGAACTACGAAATTCTCAAGCAGGCAACAGACCAGGAAAACAAACCTTTTACTATCGTAAAACTCCCGATGCCGGCTCCGATTATCGATGAGGACGGCCAGTACCCGGCAAGTTACACGAACTTCTATATCGGGAATACTGTGGTGGTTGTGCCGGTCTTTGATGACCCCCATGACGAGGAAGCCCTCAGTATTATCCAGAAACTCTTCCCGGACCGGACCGTAACCGGGATAAATGCCCGTGCGATGGTCGAGGGATACGGGACATTCCACTGCGCAACCCAGCAGCAGCCCCGACCCTGAAACTTTTTTTTGATTTTTACAAGCCTTGCATATCGGAAAATAGGCCGGCAATTCCCAGTAACTGCGGGGGCACCCTTATGAATAAGGCACACAGAATCACTGACAAGAGGAATGAATACGAAAGAAAATTCTGAGGTACGTACATTCAGCCCTGACCGAAGGCTGGTGTATTACCTTTTCCTCATCGGGTTTTTTGCAATATTTTCAACGACAATCTCGAAAAACCCGGTCCTTCCCCTTTTTTCGCAGGCAATCGGTGCAGATAGTACAATCATCGGGCTAATTGCCGCATTCTCCCCGCTCGCCGGTATTCTTTTCTCATTTCCTGTGGGGGTTCTTTCAGACCATTTTGGCCGTAAAAGGCTGCTGGTGCTTTCCGGCGCGGTTTTCCTGATCGCACCGTTCCTGTATCTTTTTATTACCTCACCGGCCTGGCTCATCCCGGTCAGGTTCTTACATGGAACTGCGACTGCAATCCTTGGGCCGGTCATATCGGCGGTTATTGCTGAACGGTTCCCGGAGACCAAAGGTGAGATGCTCGGGCAGTACTCCTCAGCGACACTCATCGGCCGGACGCTTGCACCACTTGCCGGGGGAGCCATTATATCATATTTTGTTATGTATCCGGGATTGTTACCCTACCGGATGGTATACGCTGTTGCAGCGCTAGCCGCCGTCCCGGTCTTTGTTATGACACTGCTGTATACAGAAAAACAATCATTACCGCTCAATACCCTGCCCTTCTCAGCTTTCCGTGAGAGTTTTTTCACGTTCTTTTCCAACCGCCGGCTCCGGGGCACGGCCTTTGTCGACATGGCAACGTATTTCGCGTTCGGGGCAGTCGAGACCTTCCTCCCGCTCTACCTATTTAGTATGGGAATAGGGGCATACCTGACCGGCATCATCTTTGCCGTCCAGGTACTCGTCATCGCCGGCACAAAACCCTTTTTCGGCAGAATTGCTGATCGGGTCGACAAGCGTATCCAGATTGTTGCCGGGCTTGCCATTACCGGGGGTTCAGTCGCGGCAATCCCGCTGTCTGCATCCTTTGCCTGGTTCCTTGTTGTGAGCGCTGTTTTTGGAGCGGGCATGTCCCTTTCAACGGTTGCTACAAACGCCTATGTCGCGGATATCGCAAAAAAAGAGCAACTCGGGGCATCCATGGGCGCACTCTCATCAATTATGGACATCGGCCACTCCGGGGGACCGCTGCTGACCGGGATTATTATTACTTTGATCGGATATACAGCGGGATTCTGTGCGAGTTGTATTCTCGCGTTTGTGGTCTGTACCATATTTGTCCTGTCAGTCCGGGGCCCGGCAACAAACCCGAAAAACACAGGTCCGGCACCGTAATGGCCCTTACCGTTTAAAGGTCGTAACCACCTGCGTTTCCCCAAGAGTATGACCATCAAGTGCCCAGTCAACAGAAGCCCGATCAGCAGTCGGCTGGGTAATCACCATGTCAACAGCATACAATCTGAAAATATACCGGTGGGCTTTCCCGGGAGGAGGACATGGCGGGTAATACCCGCGTGAACCTGCACTGTTGAGGCCAACCTGGGAACCGTCAGACAAGGTTTTCCCGTCGGGCTGCGCCGGGCCGATATTCCGGGTATCAGCGGGGATGTTATACACGATCCAGTGGGTAAATGTCCCGGACGGGGCATCCGGATCGTCGAAGATCAGGGCAAAACTTTTGGTGCCGGCAGGGACATTCTCCCATGAGATTCCGGGCGTCCGGTATGATCCGGCACAGGTGAATTCCTTCGGGAGAACGGATCCGGGTGTGATCGATTCTACGGTCATGGTGAAATTCGTGGTTGCCGGAGTCACCTGTGCCGGGATGGTTGTGGTTACGGGAGAGGCCGGGGAATCCCCGGATGTACTGACGGGTGCCGTACAGCCACAGGTGAGTACCAGTATAACTATAGTAATACTACAGAGAACCCGGATGCTTTTCATAAGCGGGATATCACCGGGTTAGCGGATATACTTGATCACTCATGCGATAATTTTTATATCCGTCAGGAAAAAAACGCACAACAGGAATTCTTTTTAAAAGACCGGGGAAACAGAAATCCATCGTGCTGTAATGACCTGTTCGTATACTTTTTTTAATTCTGCTACGTTTATACACTTCCACTCTCAATAAAAAGTATTGCAAGATTATGACCGCGTAACCGGTCACATTCCAATGGACGTGCGACCATGAAGATGCAAAGTACTATCCAGATCCCGCAGGACCCACAGAAAACTTCATCGGCGCAAGCTGCAGGTCCCCTCCCGCTTAACTTCTGCATAATTCTAACAAAGGAGGGCAGGATAGACCGGTTTATCGATCGTCCGCTGGAAGAATACCTCGAGGCAATTCCCGATGCCAGTATCGCATGGATCGATTACAGCACAAAAGATGACGCAGGTGATATCGAAAGAATAGCCCAGCTTGCCGGGTTCACCAAACTCCCTATCCCCAAGCTTTCCACCGGTTTCTACTCGGCATACGAGGACTACGACACCGAGCTCGGGATCATGCTCCCTTCAGTGACCCTGAGGGGTGACAATATGGTAATTCACCCGCTTTTTATCCTGATCCGTGAAAATTATATCATCACCCTGCATTCAGAGGATATCAACCGCCTGCTCAGGTTCTCCCGGTATGCCCAGCCGTTTTTCAAGCGCATCAGTTCGGAGACCACTGCCGACAAGATTACACTCATTCTCGAACGGATCATCGATGAGAACAACGACCGTAACTTCGAATATCTCCGTGAAATTGAAATGCACGGCGATGCTATCAGCAAATCGCTTATCGAGGAAAATGTCGCCAAAAAACAGATCGCCCACAGCATCTACAGAATGAAACACGTGCTGATCGATTACTTAAACGTGCTATGGGCAACAAAAGACGTGATTAATTCGCTCCAGTACGGGGATGCCGACCTGATCACAAACGATGAAAAACTCCTCGGCCGTATCGGGATTTTGTCGGATAACATCGAACGCCACATCGAGCTTTCCGAACAGATGTCAAATGTGCTTTCATCCGGCCTTGAAGTGATGCAGAGCATCTACAATAACCAGCTCCAGAGCCTCAACAACCGTTTTGCTCTCGTCACGGCTTACCTGACCGTGCTTGGCACTGCATTTTTAGTCCCAAACACTATTGCAACTATCGCCGGGAGCGGGGTCATGGAAGGACAGATGGCCGCCCAGTGGTGGTACATCCCGCTCCTTGCCGTGTCTACAGTTGTCGCGACAGCCATATCATTTATCTGGGTCATGCACGTCTGGAAGTCGAGGAAAGACGACGTTTAATCTTCTTTTTTGGGATCTCATCCTTTTTAATCCGTGAAAGTTCAGGTTCAAACCATTTCCCGATGCACTGCCGGACCACCCCAAGACCGGCATCGCTGTCGAGATAAATCGCACCGATAATGGCTTCCACGGTATCAGCAAGGATTGTATCTTCCCCGGAGTGCCAGAGGTCTTTTTCCCCCCGTCCGAGCCGGATGAACCGTTTGATTTTCATGCGCCGGCCGACTTGCGCAAGGCTGCAGTTATCCTCAAGTTGTTCTTTTGTTCTCGTGATGGCGCCTTTGTCCTGAATGCCCTTCTCCATTAAAAACAAAATCAGACTTGTCTTGAGCACTGCATCGCCAAGTGTACTATACGCTTCCTGCGTCAGGCAGATCCGGTTTTTCTGGATCAGTTCGTTTGCATAAGCCGGATGGGTCAGGGCACGGATCAGGTGCTGCTGTTCAAAAAAATGGTACCCGAGAATTGTTTCGATCCCGTTCAGGTCGTCCTTTTTTTCCATAATCGCCACTTATCCGTCTGCGGATAACCACATAAAGATCGCTTGCGGGGACTGCCGGCAGGTCATATGGCTTAGAAAGATTGGGATTTTATGAGAATGCGAAGTCCTATCAGGATAAGGATAACCCCACCGGCAATCTCCGTTTTGTTCCCGAGAATTTTTTCAAGCTGCATACCGCACATCACGCCGGAAAAAGAGAATGCAAAACAGACAATCCCGATAACAAGCGCCGGCACGAGCACCATGTCTCCCAACACACCAAGCGAGACACCGATTGCGAGTGCATCAATACTTGTAACGATGGACAGGAGAAGAACCGGGATCAGTTGGATTCCGTTTAAGTATGCCTCTTTTTCGTTGCTTATTCCTTCGCGGATCATTTTTATGCCGATAACGGCAAGCAGCAGGAACGCTATCCATGGACCGTATGCGGATATTATTGTGTAGAGCGATGTACCGGCAATCCAGCCGCCAATGGTCATTCCGGCCTGGAAAAAACCAAAACAGGCGGCGATAATAATTGCAGTCTTCCGGAGATCGGATCGGGTCGTCGTGCCGATTGCAAGAGAGACCGCAAAACAGTCCATCGAGAGTCCAATCCCAATAAGGATGTTTGTGAGAAAATCCATGCAGTACCTTAATATCTGGGATGGAAGGTCTCATAAAACCTAGGGATTCCAGTTGAAAATACAAAGCCCGATGATTTTGTGTACTTCATAAAAACCAAGATCGGGAGATCCCGGTTGACTTTTTTTAAAGTAATGCAGATCCGGGTCAACCCGACGGGTCCGTCGCCAGGGGTGTTTGCCGGAGCACAAGAGCTGCCGAGTTCATGCAATAGCGTCTGCCTGTGGGCAGGGGACCGTCATCGAAGACATGCCCGAGATGTGCTCCGCACCGGGCACAGATGACTTCAGTACGCTCCATACCATTAGATCTGTCTATACTCGTGCGGATATTGAGCGAAGAGACCGGTGCAGAAAAACTTGGCCAGCCGGTACCGGAATCGAACTTGGTCTCAGATGAAAAGAGCGCCGTACCGCAACAGGCACACTGGTAGACGCCATGCGCCTTGCAGTCATGATACTTGCCAGTGAATGCATACTCCGTATCACGCTTTCGCGCAATTGCAAATTGTAACGGCGTCAGCTGTTTCTGCCACTCGGCGTCGGTCTTTACAATCGGAGCTACCTCTTCAACACGGCCGGTTTTCGGGTTGAAGATTGGGAGAGTACTTGGTTCCCCCGCTGCATGTGACGTTCCGTACTTCATTTTGGAGAGTTCTCCCCTTCATTTGAGTGATGGGGGCAGCGGTGATAGGCTTTCTGATGCTGACATAATCAACGGGATGTCACATGCCAAAGAAACTGAGGATGCGGCGTTTCGGATCTTTATAGAAGATTTTTGCCCCGTCCTTGATATTACGGACATCTTCGATAGTATAAAGAAGATCCGGGTATTCCCGTGAAATGATCGAAAGCAGGCGGGATTGTTCTTTTCTTGGAACAATCATGAAGATAATGCTGACTGTCCCGGAGAAACTGCCACTGCCCTCAATCCTTGTCATGCCATAGCCAAGCGTTGACAGACGGGACATAATAGGCTGAGGATCTGACGGAGTGATAAGCCGAACGATCACATACCCGATTGAGATAAGGTTCTCAATTCCCATGCCAAGCACTGTCCCGATACCGTAACCGGCGAGATAGGCAAAGAGGTTCCAGTACTGGGTGAGGTTTGTGAGGACAAGTCCCGTCGAGATCAGCCAGATACCGGTCTTGATGATGCCGACATATGCTGCAAGGTTTGCATGTCCCTTGCTGATATAAATCGTCCTGACTGATTCAAGGCTCGCTTCTGCGATACGGGCAATGAAGATCAGAAGGGGGATCGAAACTGCTGCCCAGAAAATACCGGCATCCATATACAATTTAACTCCTGTCTACAGTAGTCAAACCGGGGGGATTGTATACCTTACGAAATGATTCTCATGGATAGATGTTCCTGAAACGGGGGTACTGGTGTGAAACAGGGGGTCGACAGATCCGATGTTGCACTTTGGAACAAATACGATTTTTCAAAGGAATAAACGGTAATTAACAAAAATAAGCGTGGTTTCAAGATATTATTTGTACAATTTTTTATAGCAGGAATAACAAACGGGTTTTCCGACGGATTGATTTGCTTCCTTTCCGCAGATATGACAATATTTCTCTGGATATGACTTATCAGAGTATTTTGCCCAGATTGGATAGCACTTTGAGCAAAGTGGTTTATCGGGATTAAATGCCATTTCAGCATGGCACCGTATACAATAACCAATATTTTTATCAGGTTTTGGGACAGGTTTGAGGGATGGCCTTTCTTTTGTGAGTTCGTGTGGGGCTGTTAATGGTTGTTCTTTGTCAATTGTAACTTTATATTGGATTTTTTCTGCATCTTCTATCAATCTTGTAACTTCTTTGAAAATTTGATCGTATATTTCCTTATCCTCTATCGCATCAAAAATAAGACCTACTTCTTTGTTATTTTGCTGCGAGTGTAGATACAAATTCATTGAGGTAATTATCGCTGTAGATTCATTAAGATAAATTTTTGCGTGAAGTCCTTCAATTGATTTTATCTTTGCATTTTCAAGATTTTGAAGAAAACTGATGTCATCGGGAGGCCAGTTACTATCCTTTCTACAAACCACTTTAATATCAATTAACGCTTGCCGGTCTGCTTCTTTAATTAAACTTCGTAAATTTTTAGAGATTTGTAGATATGGACTGATTAAAAATAATTGTTTGTGAGAATTCTTAACCAAATCATCTAATGCAGCCGAAATCCCATTAGTTGTATAGAATTTTACCATCTAATTCACTCAAAAAAATGCTTCTCACAATAGTATAAATCTTTCATTATCTTCTCTCATCATTAAACCTAAAATTTTTGATGAGTACCCATACCTAATCATTATTTTTGTGAACGTTCCCCGCATCAGAACCCCTTCGGGGCACGGCGAGACAAGGAAATTTTAGAGGGCTGCTTGGCCGTCACTGATCCGCCGCGGGGGCGCCCCGTCGGGGGCGGCTGCACACCTCGCTCGTGGGGGTATGAGGGCATCAGCCCCCATTATCATCATGACTCACCCGGAGGTTAATCGATCCAACACGGCCCGCAACCGCAGGAAATAAGGGGGGTACCCCCCTACCCCTTGCCCCATCCGGCCGCAAACAGCGTATCGGCTCCGACGAGAACTCCAAGCGAAACACAGGATCATGGTGTTGGAACCATGAGGAGGTACCCCCCTCACGGGCCGGCACATGGGGAGGGGGGTGATCCCCTCCAAATAAATTCATGATGGGGGGGTAGGGCCCCCCTCAGGTCCTGAGGGGTGGGGGGATACCCCCCACCCACATGCCCGGATGTTTTAAAAAGTCCGGCACAGCAGTTGAAAATTTTTTTAAAAAAAAAGTCTGTAAACTCATCCCAGCTGCCCAAGGGCCCGGAGAACGGCATCACCAAACTCCCGGGTCCCTGCCGATCCACCAATATCACGGGTCCGGATACCGGATGCGAGAACCTGACCGATTGCAGATTCTATCCGTTCTGCTCCATGGGTATCACCTAAATGAGACAGAAGCATCGCGGCACTCCGCAGGGCAGCAACCGGGTTTGCGATGTTTTTACCTGCGATATCCGGGGCGCTGCCGTGCACCGGTTCAAAGAGGGCATACCGGTCCCCGATGTTTGCGCTCGGCACAAGACCAAGGCCACCTGCAAGATATGAAGCGACATCGGAGAGTATATCGCCAAAAATGTTTGTCGTCACGATCACATCGTACGCCTTCGGGTGCTGGAGGACGTCAAGGCTCAGGGCATCGATATATTTCTCGTTATACTCTATCCCTGCCTGTTGTGCCTCCACCATACAGATATCACGGAAAAAGACATCAGACTTGAGCACGTTTGCCTTGTGGCCGATTGTGAGTTTTCCTTTTCGCTTTTGGGCAAGCCGGATCGCTGCCCTCGCAATCCGTTCGGTCCCCGCCCGGGTCACAACACGGAGTGTCGTTGCACGGTCCGGGCTGCGCTCTTCAATCCCGGAATAAAGGCCCTCGGTGTTCTCACGCACGATCAGGATATCAATGCCGTCGCCTTTTACCGGGCGGAGATTTGCATACAGGTCAAGCGCCTTTCTTATCCGCAAAACGACACTCTGGTAATCTTTCATCGGCGGTGTCGTAACCGCCCCGAAAAGGATTGCATCCGCAGTTTTAAGCATCGAAATATCGCGGTCCGCACAGGGACAGCCGGTCTGTTCCCAGCGCCCGTATCCCACTTCGACCGGGAAGTAATCATATTCAGGATGGAGAAAATGAAGGACTTTTTGGGCAACCGGGATTACCTCGTGACCGATCCCGTCGCCTTCAACAACTGCAATCCGGGTCATCGGTTCCTCCACTGGCTCACGAGATCCTGCACGGCTCTTTGGATCTTTGCGGGACTTGCACCCCAGTGCACAATCGCCCCAAACTTCCCGTTCCACGTCCCGATACCTTCACGTTCGGCCCGGCAGCACCGGGCGATAAACGGTTCTTCTTTGATTTGCTCCAACGGACAGATGTTCTCAAGCGTAAAATCCGTCCCGTAGCATTCCGTGCAGAGTTGTTTTGCCGTAAGACACCCGGCCACTTGTTCCCCCCCCTGTAACGGATCGGCATCCAGCGTCCGCTTATACCCAGCAGCCCTGCATGGATAGATATCGGCAGGTATCTGTGTAATGTCCCGTATGTGGTGATCGAAGATCACCGAGAGTTCGCCAAAGAGCCCGATTGATTCCATTTCCTTTAACGACGCCGAGAGCGTGGGCCGGGGCGGGATCACATCGTAAACATGTACCTTCAGAAAGCCCGAAAGATCAGGATCGAGAATAAAAGTCATGTTTTCTTCAGGTCCGGTAAAGACCGTGCACCGGTAACCACTCTCTGATGCAAGCCGGACAAGAAGCGTCCGATCATTTAACTGCACTTTCGCCGGATAAAAATAAACCTCCCGGGGAGTTGCAAGGACACGGGACGAGACAATATCCCTCATGACGGTTTTTTTGGCCGGATCAAGGGTCACTTCCAGGAGTTCGTACCCGTCTTTTATTTCCCGGATGAGATACCGGCTGATGAAATAGACCTTGTCGCCACAGGGTTTTGTCGTGGCAAGCCCCACGTACTTGCAATGCTCCGGGAAGATCACCGGTGAACCCTCCAGTATTCCACGAGACCACCGGCCTTTAAGATCTCCTGCATCCGGGGGGACAGCGGGCGAATGGCAGAACTTTTTCCCCCGGATTCTACCCAGCCTCGAGACAGGTCAAAGGCAACCGGGCTTCCTTCATCACATGAAATATCTGCCTCAATAAGCGGGAGGCCGATGTTGATCGCATTCCGGAAGAAAATCCGTGCAAACGATGGCGCGATCACTGCGACGACCCCGGCCTCCCGGATCGCAATCGCTGCCTGCTCCCGTGATGATCCGCACCCGAAATTCTTCCCGGCAACGATTACCGATCCCTTCATCCGGGCAGCAAGGGTTGGGTCGAGATCCTCAAAGACATGGGTGGCCCAGACGGTCCGGTCCTTTGTCCGCAGGTACCGGCCGGCTATAACAACATCGGTATCGATATCGGCAGGCAGGCAGACTGCCGTTCCCCTGCCCTGCATTATGCCGCCTCCGGGGACGTGATCTCGCCGGTGAGGGCGCTTGCAGCAGCAGTGGCAACAGATCCAAGGTAGATCTCACCGCCAACGCCCATGCGGTTTTTAAAGTTACGGTTTGCCGTTGAAAGACAGACTTCCCCTTCCCCAAGCACACCCATATGGGAACCAAGACAGGGGCCGCAGCCGGGTGGTCCGATCGTGCAGCCCGCTCCGACAATATCCGCAATGACACCGGTCCGTATTGCTTTTTTAAAGACTTCAACCGACGCCGGGACCACGATAGTCCGTACTGCTACTTTTTTGTCTTTGACCATGCGGGCAAACCGGGTGAGGTCGGAGTACCGCCCGTTTGTGCATGTACCAACAAACACCTGGTCAACCGGAATCCCTGCAAGTGCATCCACGGGTTTTACCGTGTCAACCCGGTGAGGCACAGCAACCAGCGGTACGATATTTTCAAGGTCAATATCAAGTTCCTGGATGTATGTACAGGATTCAGGAACCTGTGGCTTAACATCATATCCCCTTTCTTTGAGGGATCGTATCGTTACATCGTCAGCATAAAAAAGACCGGCTTTTGCCCCTGCTTCAACAGACAGGTTTGAAAGGACAAGACGCTCGTCGATAGAAAGATTGTGTGCCCCGTCCCCGACAAACTCGATAGCCTGGTAGGTTGCACCATCCATGCCCAGTTTCCCGACATATGCGAGTGCGAGGTCTTTTGCTTCGGCAAAACCGGCAAACCTTCCGGACAGGTGGATACCTGTCGATACGGGCACCCGGAACCAGGTTTCCCCGGTCAGCCAGATTGCAGCCATGTCGGTCGCACCCATACCGGTTGCAAAAGCACCAAACGCTCCCGGCGTGACACTATGCGAATCAGCACCGACAACGATTTCACCGGGCAGGACGACTCCCTCGCTCATCAGCTGGTGGCAGATCCCGCAACCGATATCCGAGAAATTCATGGATGACTTTTTTGCAAAATCGCGAAGCTCATGCTGGAGGGTCGCTGTCGTGCTGTTGTTGGCCGGGGCGATGTGATCGAAATGGATATAGTAACCGGTATCTTTTCCCAGCCGGCCGCCGCCCATGTTTTTCCATGCTTCGAGCGCAAGGACGCCTGTCCCGTCATGAGCATACGCCCGGTTAACCTTACGGTCAACATATTCTCCGGCAGCAGCGCCAAGGATCCGCTCCGAGAGAGTGCTCATGCAGGAGTCTCCTGCTGCACCTGCCCAATTAGGGTCTGTAATACTCCGGGAGTAATGCTGCATTTCAGTTCTGACTGCTCCTTTACAAGGTCGAGCAACCGGCAGATCTGCGGCTCGGTAAGGGTCAGGCCAAGTGTTGCGACCACATGTTCGAGCGCCTTTCTCCCGGTATGCTTGCCAAGAAGGAAATGCCGCTCGCCGCCCACAAGATCAGGCGGGAAATATTCGTAGGTCGCAGGGTCCTGGAGGATAGCTGCAATGTGGATCCCGCTTTCGTGCGAGAATGCCAGCTCCCCGGTGACGGGTTTGTTCTTCGGCAGTTTAATACCGGAATACTTTTCCACCTTGCGGGAAAGTCCGGTGAGATACGAAAGATCATACCGGTCGATTCCCCCCTTCTGGTGGAGGATAATAAGCACTTCCTCAAGCGAGGCATTGCCCGACCGCTCACCGATACCATTAACGGTCGTATGAAGCTGGAACGCCCCGGCTTGTGCTGCTGTGATTGTATTTGCAACCGCACAGCCCATATCGTTATGGCAATGTGCGCAGAACGGCCGGTCAACTGATGAAACGAGATCGGTCATAATCCTGCGCATCTCTTCGGGGATAAGACAGCCCACAGTGTCAGCAAAACTAAGCAAGGCTGCACCATGATCTGCCGCCTGACGATATACCTCTTTTAAAAAAACCAGGTCGGTTCGCGAAGCATCTTCCGCAGCAAACCGCACCTGGACGCCATGGTCCCGGGCAAAATCGATCATTGCAAGGGCATCATAAAGAACCTGTTCGCGGGGTTTTTTAAACTTGAGACGGACATGGAGATCTGATGTCGGGATAAAGATAGAGACCATATCGACACCGCAATCAATGGCGTCCTGGATGTCCGGTTTTCTGGCCCGGGCAAAGCCGCAGATCCGTGCATCAAGCCCAAGATTTGCAATGGTCTTCACGCACTTCTTTTCGTTTCCGGAGACCGCCGGGAATCCTGCCTCGATTACCTCGATACCAATTGCATCCAGGGTTTGGGCAATATCCTCTTTCTCTTCACAGGAGAACGACACGCCGGGTGTCTGTTCCCCATCCCGTAAGGTTACATCACAGATCTCAATATTCCACGGTTTCATGGTGTGCCCCCTGCGGGCATTCCGCCTCTACAACAACCGTCAGGGGCCGGTCCGTTGGCCGGATGACCTCGCGGAGGCGGTGTTCATCTTCCGCACGGCAGATGACCGGATCAGCCCATGTAAGGTAGGGGACGGGATCGCTTGCGGGCTGGCCACCGGTCATCGCGGCACAGTGATTCTTCATCACGATGCACAGGAGCGGAAGTCTCTTTTCATACACATCGATAAGGGCATTGATTCCTGAATGGAGCAGTCCGTAATCGCCAATAAGCGCTACGTGCGTGCTCCGTGCGGCAACCGCAATGCTTGAACCCATGCCATAACTTGCGATACCGAATTCATACGGGGGGTTCAGCCCGACCACCGAACACCCGGCATCACAGATCACCTGCATGTTACGATTTTTCAGGAGGGAGAACAACGGTTTGAACGGGCAGCCTGAACAGAATGCCCGGGAAAATCCCCGCATTTTCTTTGTTTCTGGAGTGCCCTGCGGATCCGGTGGCAGAACACCCCGGTGGTCTCGGACAAATGGCCGGCCATATTCGTGCACATCTTGAAATTCTGCTATTTGGGAGGGTGGAGGGTGAACGGTTATAACCCGGCTTTCTCCCGGTGCCAGGCCGGCACCAGGGGATCCACCTTCCCACCGGTTCAATGGAGATGATACCGACCAGGCAAACATTTTGCGGTAAAGATCGTTTGCGGCCATTGTCCGGCCATGCATCGTCAAATCGCGTTTTGCAATACTGCCTTTCTGGTCGTTGCGGGGAACAACGCTCCCGCTCACTTCGGCATCCAGCAGTTGCGGTGTGAGACGGAGCATGGCAACCCGTGAAAATTCTTCTGATGCCGCAAGCGCTGCCTCAACACCGGCATAACATGAAAATTCATCCGGCTCGATTACCGGGATCTCTGCCAGTTCCCCGTAATACCGGGAGTCCTGTGAAGTCTGGGATCCCTTCGCAGCCGGGTCGTCTCCTGCGACAAGAATAACACCACTGATAAGACCCTGTACCGTCGCACCGCAGAGCGGATCTGCACAACCGTTCACGCCAACGTTCTTTACAATTACCGCTGCTCGTCTGCCGCTAATGGAATCCCCAAGCGCATACTCAAGAGCAGTCTTTTCGTTGATGACCATCTCGGCACCGGTCAGTGCAGCAAGTTCGGTGACCGGATAGCCGGGTACCGTATACCGGCAATCGGTGGAAGCACAAAGCGCTTCTGCGAGTGCATCAACACCCTTCATTCGTCCCTCCCCGGCACAAGATCGCAACCGGCACAGTTCGTACACATCGTAAGCGCACCAAGAGGGTCGAGTTCTTCACGGGCAAGCGCCCGGGCATGCATTGCATAGATTTTTTTCAGTCGTTCCGCTGACGGGCGGGACGTGCCGGAATACCCGGCAACCGGGTTGAGTGGCCGCAGGACAGGGATTACGCCATGCGCTGTAAGCTTGTCGATACAATCCTCCAGTTCGGCATCGGTCTCTCCAATGCCAATAATGACATTGGAAAATACCCGGCCTTTCCCAAAAAGTTCTACGGATCTGTCGAGTACCCGCCAGAGCAGGTCGTAATCAAGACCGGGACATACACGGGAAAAGAGTTCCGGGGTTGCAGCCTCAATATTGAATTTTACTTCGGTTACTCCAAGATCATGGAGTTTTTCCGGGGTCTTTTCTGTCGGGTAGATCGAAACTCCTATGGGCAAATCAAAGAATGTAAGGTGTTTTATCACCTCGCATACGTAGGCCTCTTCTTCTTTGACGCTTTCGGCAACGCCGCTTGTAAGAGCGATTGCGCTGACCCGGTGCCGGACCGATTCGACAAGGTCCATGATCTCTTTTACCGTTTTGCGCCTGCCGGCCAACCGGGGCACCGAACAGTAGCGGCAGGAGAAGATGCAGCCCTCTGTGACGGTAATAAACGCCTGGTCCGGGCAATGGAGTCCCGGCCGGAGGAGCCGGCCCGGGATCTGCTGGTCTTTGATATACAGGTCGGCAACGCCACCGCCCCGGTGGACAATCTCTATCGGGGAAAGCGGGTTGAGTGCAAACTTGACACGGTGGCGGCCCATAGCAAAGAAGACCGCACCTTTCCCACCGGCCCCGGGACCCGCCGTGGATTTTGCAATAAAGTCGTCTGCCGGTTCACCGCTGAGCCGTGCAGAACCCGCTTCTAAAAGAGAGGCTTTCAGGTCTTTCCACTGCATAACACAAGCGCCTCCTCGTACTGAGTATAAAACGGCAGAGCGGCCACTGCCCCGGTAATCCCCCTCCCATTCATGACCACGCGAAGAGAGGGATCATGAAGGTTTTGTAATAACTCCGGTCTGACTTCCCCGCGTTTCACGCTCCGCCCGTATTCAAGAAGGGCGGCAGAAGGGGAAAAGCCTGAATATACTGCCATCCCGGTTTTGTCAGAAAGGGTGTATTTTTTGAGCAGTTCGCGGAACCTGTCCGTAAGGCGGTCCGGTTCTGTCGTAGCAAATTCCACGACAAGACTCACGCAGTTCTTTGTCCGGTACGCAACCGGGAAAAGCTGGACAATCGTGTGAGAGAGGTATACGGATTGCTCATCTTCAACAGCTCTCGCAATATTATGGACAAGCGTCCATGTTGCCCCTTCATCGCAGGTGTCGGTATCGTCAACGCCGATTAATATACGCCTGCGCCGGGGCAGCCAGAGGGTGGAACCAGCAAGTTTTCCCCCACCTGAAGGATCGCAGCGTTCCCGCAGCACACCTTTTGCTGCCGCACGGCATGACGTAGCACCAACACCGCCGCCACCCATCCCGATATAGGTCACGGCAATTTCGTCTTCTGTCACTGTTACCCTGGAGATACCGGCAGGAAAACGCGATCCTTCAAGTGCGAGATCCACAACCCCGGGCCGGAGTAAAAACCGGGTTGTCGATCCGACACACCGGACACTCTTTACAAGAGGGCTTTTCGCGTAGTGGTGCTGGATCCACATCGCACCACCAACGCAATCAAAAAATTCAACCAGTTCAACAGAGCTGCCGCTTTCGTCCGCGACAGCCACAATTCGCGGGTACTTGATTACATACGGCTCAGAGATGCTCCCCATAGAGTCCTGCTGCTTCGGATCCCCGGTTTGCCCAGAGCACGGCACCGAGTGCACCGATACGCCCTTTTCTTCCGTTGTGGTCAAGGAACTCAATTCCAAGCCGCTGTGCCTCTTTTTCAGCTTTTTCAACGGTCAGGATCTCGGTCTTGATGGACTTTAAAAAAGGTGAGTCCTTTTCTGTACCAATCCCTCGGGAGAACGCGATACCGGTATCCTTCGAAAAGGTATGTTCTTCAATAAATGTGCAGATAAATTCCCGCAGCGCTTTGATACTGCCAGGCCGGGCGGCAAAGTTGAGTGCCGAGCCGACACAGTTTGTTGTCTTGTTCGGCACAGCAGGATTGAGCTGGATAAGACGCATATTTAAAAATTCCACGCCATCGATATGGCACGCTTCTGCGCATTTGAGGGCCATAACCCACGTGGCACCCTCCTGTTTGGTATCGGTGTCATCAATGCCAAACGAGACCTTCTCGTAACGGGGAGAGATTATCCTGACATGGTTTGTCCGGGCTCCGCCAACCTTAAGGTCATCCTCTGTCGGGTATTCTGCCCGGATTACCCCGGGTGCCTGGGGGAGACAGGCAGCAACCCCGACACCGGCCCCGGCAATGCCTGACCATGTAGTTATCACTTCGTCACCGTTTACTTCAACAGTATCGAGCGCCTGCCCGCCAATGGTATTGCCAGCTGCACCAAAATTGACCGGGTGGGTACCAAGACGTGCCAGTATTGTCATTGTGCTTCCTTCAACTGCACATGCCTCAACTGCACCACCGGCTCTTTGGCGGTTCATCGCATCCCATTCTATCGGACCACGGGCCTGGCACTGTTCAAGGATTTCAGCAAGTCCTGCCTTTTCGTCAACCATTACGAGGAATTTCTTTGAGAAGAGCGGGCCAAACCGCTTCTTCACGTCATCGGGTGAAAGTATGATCATTTTATCGCCGAAATTTTCGTTAACAAATTAATCGGCAATAACCGTATTTATAGAATTCTATTTGTGCAGAATTTTTACAAAAATGGTCTAACAAGAAACTTTTTTTGTAATTCACAACAGACCCCCTCCCTAAAAAATATGAGACCCCCCATACCCCCCTCCAAAGGCTCTGGAAAAATTTCAGCCACCCCCTCCTGAATCAATAAAAGGAGGGGGGCACCTTTCAGGATTTAAGGAGGGGGTGTCCCTCAGAACAATATAGATCAAGGGTGCCCCCATACCCCCCTCTTTGTGTTTTAGAGCAAAACAGGACGCCCCCTCCTCCCTTAGCCTTGGGTGGGGGTAGGAGATCATGATAAATATTTTTGGGTAAACTACCAGTTTAGCACCAAATTTCTCTAACATCTGAATTATTTTTCGGACTTTAATCTTTTCTGAATCAGACCGGTGATTGTATCTCCAGGCGTACTCTCCTAGGAAAAGATGCAATCTGTCCTGACGTATCCCTCCTTTAGAT
>Ga0209099_1001740_pt1 | contig 20943 bp, 21 predicted proteins | sample AD_JPNHW2_MetaG_FD_184430 | JGI IMG/M metagenome (GOLD analysis project Ga0209099, IMG submission 184430) | Active sludge microbial communities of municipal wastewater-treating anaerobic digesters from Japan - AD_JPNHW2_MetaG (SPAdes) (version 2) | ecosystem: Engineered > Bioreactor > Anaerobic... | reverse complement strand
AACAGATTCAATTGAACAGGCTGTAGAAAGAGCCGGTACCAAATCAGGGAATAAAGGTTTTGACGCGGCAATGTCTGCTATAGAGATGACAAATCTTTTTAAACAGATGAACTGATGGGACAGAGACACAAAGCAAGAGAACATGCCCTTCAGGGACTTTTTATGTATGAAGTCTCAAAGTCGGCAGTTGAAAATATAATAGAATTTGAATGGCTTGATGGTGAGATTTCTGATGATGAGGAAAAATTCGCAGTTCAGCTTATACAGGGTGTAATTGAACAGATCGACAAAATAGATGCTATTATTACAGATTATTCAAAAAACTGGAAATTTGAGCGTATAGCAATTATTGACAAATCGATCCTCAGGCTTGCAATATATGAAATGCTTTTTATAAAAGATATACCTGCGATTGTCACAATCAATGAGTGTATCGATCTTGGGAAAACATTCGGCGGAGAAAACTCCGGCCAGTTTATAAACGGGATTCTTGATGCAGTAAAGAAACATGAACTCAGGGAGGGTTGATAAACCTTGTGAAGATTGGAAGAAAGAGTCCGGACAATTCCGAATTTGATATGAAGATCGAAAAAAACAGGATCAATGAAATTGAAACTGTCAGGATTGATCCCACACATAAAGAACCGATGCCTGCCAGGCAGAAATTCCTGATCATCATAATGGCGCTGGCAGCAGTTTCTCTTATCTCAATTCTTCTTATCGTCAACTTCTTCTATAACAGGCCCGGCAATATTCCATCCGGTGAAAATACACAAATGCCAGGCAGTGAAGTAATGCAAGGGAAGGAATTACTGACCCCCTTTCAGACTGACAACCCTCAGCTAAAAAAAGCAATCGCCAGCTACAACAGCGGATATATTCCTAATGCTATTACTGAATTTACAGAAGTTGTCGAGTCTACAGCCGGCCCTAAAGATAAAGCAATTGCCCTCATCTACCTGGGAATAATTTCAGACAGGAAAGGCGAATACGACAACGCTATAAACTATTTCAAGAGAGCTGAAAACTACGACGAAAATAATCCCGAAATATATCTCAATATGGCAAGGACTTACAGAAAGAAAAAAGATTTTAATAATGCTGTAAAATACGCTGAAAAAACATCCGGCATGATTCCCAACGATGTAAATCCCCTGATACTTCTCGGTAACATCAACTATGAACTTACAAACTGGGATGAAGCAATCAGGTACTACGAGAAAGCCCTTAAAATAGACGGCAATAATTCCGCCCTTCTCTACAACATGGCTCTTGCACTGTTTAAAAAAGGGGAACGATTTCCTGCACTTGAATTTTTAAAGAAAGCCGCAGAATCGGATAAGATAGGGGATGTGGCGTATAACTCCTATTCAAGACTTGGCGCGGAATTTCTTGAAAGCAACATGTTCGATCTTGCGGAAAAATATCTTGTTCAGGCAACACACCTGAGGCCTCAGGATCCTGTAGGGCGATATAACCTTGCAGTTGCCTACCTGAGACAGAACAAAACGGCTGAAGCCCTCAGGGAACTGGAAGAGTCCGAAAGGTTGAGCCAGGGAGATATGATGCTGCTCGAGAGTATCGGAGAATCATACTTTGCTCTCAAAGATTACGACAGAAGTTTACGATCATACAATAAAGTTCTGGAAACAGCCAGCCGAAACGTAAAAATCCTTTCCCGAATCGGAGAGATATACTATTCAAAAGGAGATCTCGAAAGGGCTTATGAGTCATACAGAAAGGTTACACAAATCCAGCCTGCGACTGAGAATGCACGGATTGCCTTTCTCAATATGGGGAATATTCTTGATGATGCGCAGAGGTTCGAAGATTCCATTAAGGCTTACGAATCAGCCATAGCAATAAGGGACAACGATGACCTTGCATACTATAACCTGGGAATAGCGTATAAACATTCCGACAAATCGGCAATGGCAATAAACTCATGGAGAAAAGCCGTACAGATCAATCCCGGCAACATCAAGGCAAGACTGGCAATGGCTGACTATTATTACGAACAGGGCTACAACGATCAGGCGGAAAAAGAATATCAGGAAATAGCCTACAAGTGGCCCGATAACCAGGAAGCGCTTTTCAAACTTGGAACTATTTATCACAAACATAAAAATTATGCGGATGCGAAGAAAGCATACTCAAAAGCTGTTGAAGCGGGAGAGACTACTGATCTCTCAAGAAAAGCAATGATTAATCTTGCGATCGTATCCTCCGGGGAACGTAACGATGATGAAAGCCTTAATGAGTCAATCAAAATGATACAGAAAGCGCTCCTTCTTAAGCCGGATGATTCAGACGCACTTCTTGCACTTGGTATTATTTATGCAAGGAAAGAGATGCACAGCAAAGCGGTTGATGCCTTTTACCAATCAATAAAATCGTCAAGAGACAACAAAATGACAGCTGAAGCATATAACAATATGGGTAAAAGCTATTACCAGATGAAAGACTATAAAAAATCCGTGCAGTCGTTCGCGCGGGGCGTTGAAGAAGACCCGTCCAATGAAGAGATACGTATAAACAGAAAAACTGCTGTTCAGGCATATGAAAGTGAACTGGAAAGACAGAGATGATAAACGCAGACAGAACATTCATGCAGAACCTCGAAGAAGCAAGCCTGGCATCCTACGCAGCCCATTCATCCCGGACAAGAGGGAGAGAACATAAAGAAGACACTCACGCCTACCGGACTGAATACCAGCGCGATAGAGAACGCATAATTCACTCAAGAGCATTCAGGAGGCTTGAATATAAAACCCAGGTATTCATAAACCATGAGGGAGATCACTACAGGACAAGGCTTACTCATACTATTGAAGTTGCGCAGATAGCAAGAGCTGTGTCACGGGCCCTTCGCCTGAATGAAGACCTGGCAGAAAGCATTGCCCTCGCACATGACCTGGGCCACACACCTTTCGGTCATGTTGGAGAGAAGGAACTTGACAGGCTGCTTAAAGATCATGGCGGTTTTGAACATAACAGGCAGAGTCTCCGTGTGGTTGAATTTCTTGAAAAAAGATACAGCAGCTTCGATGGACTTAACCTTACCTGGGAAACACGCGAAGGAATAATAAAACACTCCGGCACATACGACAGGCCCGAGACTTCAGGCTTCCACCCGGAGGAACAGCCGTCACTTGAAGCACAGATTATTGATATCGCAGATGAAATTGCATACAACAACCACGATCTCGATGACGGAATATCATCCGGCCTTCTCGATTATGAAGGTGTTGTTAAACTTGAGATATGGGAGCGCGCGAAAGAATTATACGGAAAGCCCCTGCCCGATTCAAGAAAATCAGCAGCAAGAGAGATAATCAGAACTATAATTAATCTTCTGGTAACAGACCTGATCGATTCTACAGTAAAAAAAATAAATGATAACAACATCAGTTCATATGAAGATGTAAAAATTGCTCCGGAGAAACTTGCGGGATTTTCCTGTGATATCGGAAAGGCAAACAATGACTTAAAAAAATTCCTTAGAAAAAACATGTATCAGCATTACAGAGTAACGAGGATGTCGCTGAAATCACAGAAAGTAGTTAATGAACTCTTTCATATTTACACGGAACACCCGGACACTCTTCCCGAAAGATATAATGAGCAGATTGAAAATCTGGGTATAATAAGAACGGTAACCGATTTTATCGCAGGCATGACTGACCGTTTTGCTCTTGAAGAGTATAGAAAATTAACCGATCCATTTATCAGGGTTTAGGAGAAAGTATGGAGACTCAATACCCGGAGATACCGGAATATATTAAAGAACTGATCGCTTCAGGCGAAGGAATTGATGAAATATTAATCGATAAAGAAGGCGTATGGTACCATAACGGCGAAAAATTTATTAATGAAAAAATAATTAACTTCTTCAGCAGGTCTGTAAGTGTCACGGCAGATGGTGAATATGTCATTCATTATGGGAATTATACTTATCCGATAAAAGTGGAAGACACTCCATACTTTGTAACCGGAGTTACATTCAGCGGCTTTGGGAACTTCGAAAGAATTTTTCTGAATCTCTCTTCAGGAGAAACTGAAGAACTTAACTGCAACACCCTGTATTGCAAAAAAAATAACGCGCTTTACTGCAGAATAAAAGACGGGGCTATGCCTGCAAAATTTAAACGTTCCCCTTCATTCAATATCCTCGAAAGGCTTGAAGAGAGTGATGACGGGAAATTCCATCTGCGTTTGTGCGGTCAGATAATAGAACTAATAGTGAAGGATTAGTATAGTGAAAAAGTATATCAATTTAATGCTGCTTCTTTCAGTTGCCGGTGTATTTATTTCAGGGCTGTTATTGTACCAGCACTACTTCCCGGAGTTTGAAATGGGATTTCTCTCATGCGGAAAAGGATTTTCCAATCCATGTATCGCAGTGGGTCAGTCCAGATATTCAATAATATTCGGCCTCCCGGTCGCGTCGTACGGATTATTATATTTTATTCTTATAGCCTTTCTTATACTTGTCGCAGATTATGCGCAGGATAAATACTACAAAATTCTGTGCGGGATAGTTTTCCCGTTGATTATAGCTGGACTTGTTTCGGATGTGATACTCGGAATCCTGATGATAAAAATTGGTGAGTTATGTAAATTATGCATATTAACTTATCTGATTAACGTATTACTTTTTATAACTATGTTTTTATTTATAAAAAATAATTTTATTAAAATCGATATAAAAGAATCTTTAAAAAAATTTTTTAAGCCTGATGCTTCAGACGAGAAAGCATCACTTTCTCTTTCCATACTATTTGCTTTTTTTCTGGCATTTGCTGTTTTTACCAGTACAAATATAATAAAGATGAAATCCGGCATCAACAAGACTCCGGACGGCCAAAGGTCAAAGCTGCTTACTAATTTTTACAATCAGGAACAGGAACAGATAAATTTTATACCGAGTAACCTGACAATCGGCAGATCAGATGCTAAACTGAAAATTTATATTTTCAATGACTTCCTCTGCTCTGCCTGTTATAAACTCTACCAGATAGAAAAATTTATAATCGCAAAATATAAGAATAATATTCAGATAGTTTATTATCACTATCCTCTTGATAAAGGATGCAATAAATATATGGATGATACTGTATATCCGAACTCATGCCTGGCGTCGCAGACCATGTATGCCGCATCAGAAGCAGGCTTTTTTGAAGAATACTTTTATGTCCACTTTTCGGATTATCAGAATTATAAAGATGGTTTCGAAAAAGAGAATGTTAAAAAGAACCTAGACCAGGCGAATAAACAATTTAAGATTAAGCCGGAATGGAAACAGAAATTCGAAGCACTTGTTGAAAGCAGTGAAGGCAGCCGCCAGATTTCTGAGCATATTGAGTTTGCTGAAAAATTAAAAATTGAAGCAACACCGACAATAATAATTTCCGGCAGAAAGATAGTCGGGGTGCCTCCGAAAGAACTTCTTGAGAGTATAATAGAAACAGAACTTTCAAAATAAATTCTTAGAGCATATCTACAGGATCTATATCAATTTCAATATATACAGCCTTTGATTTGAAAGAATCAAGGGCTGTTCTAATAAAGGCTGTAAGGTCACTTAATCTATTACTTTTTAAAATAATATGATACCTGTAATTCCCGCCGATTTTGGACAAAGGGGCCGGTGACGGACCGAGTATAATAATCTGCGGATATTTTACGGAACCGGTTTTTTTCATATCATCTGCAAGCAGTATAGCAGACTGCATAACAATCTCTTCTTCTTTTCCGCGGATTACAATTCTTGCAAGGCGTGAGAATGGAGGATAATTTATCAGCTTACGGATTTTAAGCTCCTCCCTGTAAAATCCCCAGTAATCCTGTTTTTTCAGGTAGCCGAATATTAAATGTTCATCATTCAGTGTCTGAATAATAACACGGCCTTCGCTCCCGCCACGCCCTGACCTTCCGGAAAGCTGCATAAGCAGAGAAAAAATTTTCTCCGTTGCCCTGAAATCCGGCATATTAAGACCGATGTCTGCCATGATTATTCCTGCTACCGTTACTCCATGAAAATCAAATCCCTTTGAAATCATTTGAGTCCCGAGTAGAATATCTATTTCACGTTTATCCATCATCTCAAGGAGATCATAAACTGCATCCTTTTTTCTCGCACTATCCTGATCAAGCCTGAAGATTCTGTAATCGGGAAATTCTTTTGATACCAGTTCCTCAATTTTCTGTGTTCCTGAACCAAGCTTTAATATGGATTCCGACCCGCATTTATCACACTTCAGGGGAACATCAGACGAATACCCGCAGTAATGGCAGAGCATTCCCTTTCCCCTATGATAATTCATGCCGATACTGCAGTCCGGGCATTCAACAGCATTTCCGCATTCACCGCATAACACGAATGGGGCGAAACCTCTTCGATTAAGCAGATAAACAGCCTGTTTCCCGTCTTTTATGGCTTTATTGGTGAACAGCTTTAATCTCGGGGTAATCTCTTCATTGCTGTTTTTTAATTTTACAATTTCTATTATCGGGAGTTTTCCCTCACCATATCTCTCATCCAGCCTGTGCAGTTCAATCTTTCCGCGTTCGGCAGCGTACAATGTTTCAATCGATGGCGTAGCAGATCCGAGAATCAGAGTGGCATTTTCAGTTTCCCCTCTGTAAAACGCTACTCTCCTTGCGTTATATCTCGGAGTACTCTGTTCCTTATATGACGAGTCATGCTCTTCATCGACTATTATCAGTCCGAGTTTAGGGCACTGAAGAAAAACTGCAGATCTTGTACCCACAGCTATCATCGCCTCGCCCTTATAAAACTTTTTCCAGTTCGACAGACGCTGATTCGGCGTCAGATGACTATGATAAACTATAAGATTTTCGCCAAAGACTTTATATAATCTCTCGTGAATCTGCGATGAAAGTGTAATCTCAGGAACGAGGTATATAACCGACAGGCCTTTCGAAACGGCATCTATCGCAGCTTTCATATAAACTTCAGTCTTCCCGCTCCCGGTGATACCGAATATCAGATGGGCGCCTTTACCGGAAGATTTTATTTTTTCATAAATATCTTTCTGCTTACCCGTAAGACTGATTGTGCTGTCCTGAATCTGCCTGACTCTTGAAGCCCGGGGCCTTGACCTGGAACTTTCGCCGGAGGGAAGTGCTTTACCTAACGCCTCTCCAACAGATGAAAGATATGAATCTGAAACATATTCTGCGAGCCTGATAATTCTATCATCATATATCGGTTCATCATCAATCAGGGATTCAATATCTTTCAATTCTATCCCTTCAGGTAATTTGTTGTGTATCGAGGAAACAAATCCCGTCATTTTTCTCCCGCCGAAATTTACAACAACTCTCATCCCGGGGAGAATATTCATTTGTCCGGGAATTTTATAGGTAAATGATCTGTTAACCGGAGTATTTATATATATGTCAGCGGCGCAGGCAGTACAGATATTATTGTGCGTCATGATTCAGTTCCAGAAATTTGTTCCTCACCAGTTTTAATGTTTCCCATGCCGGGCGTTTAAGTTCGGGATTCTTTATCAGAGATATTGTATGCTCGGTATTAAACCATGTTATTCCTTTACTCGAATTCACAATTCCCTGAAGCGGGAGTATATCTCCCATTACTATAACCAGCCCGGGTTTTATAATATCGATCTCTTTTTGTAATACTTTAGTGCAGTTTTTTACCATATCACTGGGCTTGATTAAAGCACTGCTGGTTTCACATTTAATCAGGTTTGTAACATAGCACTCTTTCATTTCAAGACCGATTGCGGAAACCATTTTTTTCAGAAGACCAACAGATTCTGCCCTATGAATATTGATTTCGATTCTGTTAGCCATTCTGGGTGCATTTAAAATTATCATGACTTTATTGGCACCGGATCCGAACGGAGCTTTTCTTTCAATTATATCAGGACAGACTTTGCATTCGGAAAGAATAGATTCGGCAGTAATATTATTAATATCTAAAATCTTTTTCGTTTCAGATTTAGGCTTAAGCATATTAATAAGCAGGTTTAATTCTTCATCTCCCCGATAAAGCAGAGTATTTTTCATTAACCTCTTATCTTTTAAGACTTCAAGAATAGAGTCCGATGTGTTATAATTTTTCAACATTGATATTGTACTGTTTTATTTTTCGGTGAAGATTTGTTCTTTCAATATCGAGTTCCTTTGCCGTCACTGAGATGTTACCTTCATTTTTCTTTAGTGAAGCTATAATATATTCTTTTTCAAAAGCATCTCTGTTATCCTTCAAAGATCCCCCTGTAACATTTATATCCTTTGTATGGTCTTTACCGCCTGAACTGAGATTTTTTTTAACATCCGCAGAATTGATCTCTTCGGTGGTGACCATTATAACAACTCTCTCAATAATATTTTTTAATTCCCTTATATTACCCGGCCATGGATATTGTTTAAGAAAATCCATTCCATCCTCAGTGATAATTTTTTTTCCTGTTCCATGTTCCTGAGAAAACTTTTCAACAAAATGATTAATAAGCGCGTCAATATCCTCTTTTCTTTCAGTAAGTCTCGGCATGTGAATCGGGATAACATTTAATCTGTAATAAAGATCCTCCCGGAACTTTCCTTCTGCGATAGCTTTTGGTATATCTACATTGGTAGCTGCTATTACTCTCACATCAACAGTAATAGTTTCACTGCCGCCAACCCTTTCAAACTGCTGTTCCTGAAGAACCCGCAGTACTTTCGCCTGGGCGGATAAACTCATATCACAGATTTCATCAAGAAAGAGTGTCCCTCCATCTGCAAGTTCAAATTTACCCAGCCTTCTTCCTACTGCTCCGGTAAATGATCCTTTTTCATGGCCGAATAATTCACTTTCAATAAGTTCATCCGGTATTGCAGCACAGTTCATTTTCAGAAACGGTTTATCAGACCTGTTAGACAGCTGAAAAATAGCTTTAGCCACAAGCTCTTTACCTGTTCCGCTTTCACCGGTAATCAGAACTCTCGCATTGGTTTTTGCGGCTCTTCTTATAATATCTTTTATTTCATTAACCTGGCCGGAATTCCCGATCATTTCATCATCAACAAATGATTTCTTTTTTAGTTTGATATTTTCACGCCTTAATCTTACCTGTTCCAGCGCATTATTTACCGAAGTAACCAGCCTGTCGAGAGATGGAGGTTTCTCGAGAAAATCAAACGCGCCAATTCTGGTAGACCTTACTGCAATATCAATTGATCCATGACCGCTTATCATTATAGCTGCAGATTCGGGGTAAAGTTTTTTTATTCTTTCAAGCAGGTCAATCCCGTCAGCATCCGGAAGCCATACATCCAGTATTATCAGATCAACTTCACTCCTCTTTAAAAAAGAGAGAGCTTCCTCACCTGTTTTTCCGGAAAAAACCACATGCCCCTCATCTTCAAGAATCGGTGTCATGGAATTTATTATATTTTCTTCATCATCTACAATGAGTATTCTGGCCATTATACAACTCCTGTTTCCATCGGGAACATTAAGATAAATTCAGCGCCATGGCCCTCTGTTGACCTGCAGTATATCTTTCCATCATGTTCAAAAATTATTTTTTCAACGATAGCAAGACCAAGTCCGGTACCTGTTTTTTTTAATGTAAATCCCGGTTCAAAAATTTTTTCAATATCTCCGGCTTTAATCCCGGGTCCGTTATCTTTAATGTTTACAACCTGGTACACCCCTGAATCATCAATACCGGTGGTAATAATAACAGATCCGTTTTCAGAAAAAGCCTGTATTGAATTGCTGATAATATTATTCAAAGCCTGCCGGACAAGACTTCTGTCAATCAGAATATCTGGAAGATTTTCATCCCGTTTAAAATTGAATTCAACGTTTTCATAACTTTGAAAAAGAATAATGCTTTCATCAATCAGCTTATTAAGATTTGAAAGTTCAGCTTTTTTCATGGGGAGTCTTGCAAAATTATTAAATTCGCTCACAAGCTTCAGCAGCGAATTTACTTCCGTTATTATAGTCTCAGAACCTGTAATAACGGCACTATTCATATTCGGGCTTCCTTCTTTAACCAGTTTTCTCATTCTCTCTGCAGACAATCTGATTGGAGTTAATGGATTTTTTATTTCGTGAACAAGCTTCCTCGCCATTTCATTCCATGCTTCAAGTTTATGCTTTTGAAACATAAACTTCTGATTTTCATCAAGCTGCCTGGCCATTGAATTAAATGCATCAACAAGCACACCGATTTCATCATCACTTTTCTTTTCTATAAACAGTTTATTATTCCCCATAGCGATCTGTTTTGAAGCAGATGAAAGTTCAAGAACCGGACTTGTAATATTTTCGGATATATATAAACTGATAAGGTAAGCTATACCGACAATAACAATTGAGATCAGCATTAAAAATGAACCGGTACCGCTTTCAAAATATTCCTTCTGATTTTCTATTCCTTTATAATCTTCTCTCGCCTGTAAAAACAGCTCTTCCGTCATTTTAAAATCTTCAGGAATATGAAGATAAACTACGACCATCAGGTCACGATATCTGTACATGCCGCTGATCATGTCATTTCCATCTATTTCAATTCTATCTGTTCTGATACCGGGAGTCTCTGAATTTTTATAAAAGTCATACAATTTAAGATTATCAATTTTATAAAGAGTTTGCTCATTCTCGGTAATTTGCAGATTCCCGTTGACATGCTTAAATAAAATAATTTTTAAGTTGGATTTTTTATATGTTTCCGCAATTTTTTCAAGATCAGGCTTATCAGTCATGAGCATAAAATTATCAAAAAGAAATCTCACAATCTGAAGTTCTGATTTGACCTCTTTTTCTATTCCAAAATATATGTCATGAGTCAGATCAACAGATACATTTAATGCTTTCATAGTTCTTCCACTGAACATTTTTGAAAGACTGCTGTTAAAGTAGCTGCTTGATATAATTACAATCGGCATGGCAGACAATACGGCTATAAAAACAAAAGAGAGGGTAATTTTCTTCTTAAGACTTTCCCGGATATCAAGTGAATTTATATTAAGGCTTCGCCTGAAAGATATAACGATAAAATAAATTCCGGCAATTATCGGAATTGTCATCATGGTGGTTATAAAAAAATTCTCATCAACAAGTCCGGCATCCAGTCTGCCCGGAAACAGGCCTATTATCAATATCGATGTAAAAATTATTATACCGACAATAAATAATATATCCTGGAATGAATTGCCGCTTCTTAATTTCTTTTTGTCTGAAGACAAAATTATTTCCTGGAGAAATTTTATTTTATTCAGATTTTAAAATCATTCTCAATAAGATTGAGAATGTAACTTACCAGTTCATGCTCCCCTTCGCCACTTGCCCTAATTGTGAGTTTTGAACCTGAAATAATTGCAAGTCCCAGAACAGACATTATCGACTTGCCATCCGCTTCAACATTATCTTTAATCAAAGTAATTTCACAGGGATACTTCATAGCCTCACGAACAATCATCATCGCAGGCCTGGCATGTATACCTGCATCACTATTTACAACAACGTCTTTCTCAATCATTACTTCCCACCCTCGGTGATAATCCATTTTTTTATTCGTGCATCCAGCTCTCTGGCGGAATTAATTCCTACTTTCTTTAGTCTCTGATTTAATGCCGCTGTTTCAATAATAATCGGGATATTTCTTCCCGGACGCACCGGGACTGTTATATATGGAACATCAATATCAAGAATAGTAAATTTTTTCTCATCAAGACCGAGCCTGTCATACTCGGTAGCTGAATCCCATTCTTCAAGAAGTATCACCATTTCAATACGTTTTCTATTTCTTACTGATCTTATCCCGAAAATTTCACGGACATTTACTATTCCAATACCCCGAATCTCTATGTGATGTTTTAAAATTTCAGAACCTCCCCCCATCAGAAGGGATTCATCAATTTTTTTAACAACAACCATATCATCACCGACAAGCCGGTGACCTCTTTCTATAAGTTCCAGAGCAGTTTCACTCTTCCCTACACCGCTTTTACCTGTAAGGAGAACTCCTACCCCGAAAACATCCACAAGAGTTGCGTGGAGAGTTACACTTTCAGCAAAAATCTCATCTATTACATGCACAAAAAGAGTAATAAATCTTGTAGTTCCTCTTTTAGAGAGAAAAATCGGTATATTTCTTTTCTCGGCATATTCAAGAAACAGATCATCAGGTTTATATTCATATGTAAACACACAGCAGAAAACCGGATAGCTGAAAAATTCATCATATATTTTAATCTTCTGTTCACGACTTAACTGTGTCATGAATGCAGTTTCACCCTGACCGAAAATCTGGATTCTGTCATAAGCAAAATAATCAAAAAAACCTGCGAGAGCAAGGCCGGGCCTGTTAATTTCGCCAGACTTAATCTCCTTATCAAGGCCGCCTTCACCGGCAAGCAGGCGAAGCTGAAGATCTATTCTTCCGCTGCCTTCTATAAAATATCTTAAAGTTAGCTTACTCATAGCCGAATTATCTCATCATATCAATTTCTTTCCAGTAAAAAACTGCTGAAAATAATAAAAAAAGGGATTTTACGGTATTAGACTGGGATGCTCCTGCCGGAATAAACAATCCGGCAGGAGAAATAAATCTAAAATGCAGGTACAAGTACTTCGAATTTCTTTCCGCTGCGGCTGAGAATATTGAAATATCTTGTTTCCGTGTTAAAGAAAGGCATATAACCTTCGCTGGATTTTTCAAAAGAATCGAAAGCTTCATCAAGAGTCAATTTCCCGATATTACAGGTACCTCCTTTTTTAAAATCAATTTTCGGGTTTGATGCGGACTCGTCTTTTACATCCAGTTCATATTCTATAAAGGTGTCAGTATTAAACTCACTCCCCTTATTGTTTTCAAAAGGCACTTCAACAAGTTTAAAAACAGCTCCGCTTTTATAAATAACCGCATAATTCTTATTTGCATAATCAAATTCACTTTCTACTGCTGATACGCCTTTCTTAAAAAGTATAAAATCCTTTTTATCAATTCTCATCTGCAAAAAAGCTTCTATATTATTGATCGGTTTGTTGCTTACCTGAGTAAGGACTGCTTCTATTCCCATTTCACTCTTAATGTCAGATGTGATATCTAACTCCGGGCCATGCCCTTTTCTTGACTGAATCCTCTCTTTAAAACGGCCTATCTGAGTTTCCATTTTATCAACGAGCAGATCGATAGCAGAATATAAATCCGCAGCTTTTTCCCGTGCATGAAATTGAACTGAGTCACCATTAATTACAAGTTCAGCCGCATGATCCAGTTTTTCTACATAGAGAATCAGGTGAATATCAATTAATTGCTGAAAATATTTTTCAAGTTTTGAAATTCTTTTCTCAGCATACTCTTTGAGCCTTTCAGATACTTCGATGTGTCTTCCTGTAATTTTAATCTTCATAAGCTCTCCTACGATTTGATCATATTAATCTTTTTTCTTTTATTTGAAGCAGGAATATTTAAAATATCCCTGTACTTCGCAATTGTTCTTCGTGCGACAGTAATTCCCTTTTCTTTCAAAAGATTCACTACCTCCTCATCACTTACCGGATTATCAGGATTTTCGCTGTTTATTATCTCCTGAATCATCCCCTTGACTTTATCTGATGACTGATCATCATCATTATTCTCTCCCGGATTTTTCAGACGTGAAACAAAAAAATATTTCATTTCAAAAACACCCCAGGGTGTCTGCAGGTATTTACCGCTGGAAACACGGCTGACGGTTGACTCATGAACATTTACCTCAGCGGCAATATCATGGTGTGTAAGATATTTTAAATGACCCGGGCCTTTCTGAAGAAATTCTTTCTGGTTCATCATCATAGCAGATGTTACTTTGAGTATTGTATCCCTTCTCGATGAAATATTTTTTAAAAGAGCCATCGCACCCTGAAGCCTTGAATTTAAATATTCACGCTGCTCTTTATCTATGCTTTTTTTCTTCAGCAGATTGATATAATATGTACTGAGCTTAATACCGGGAACCCAATCATCGTTTAAAGTTACAATTATCTCATCATCAACAATTTTAACCTCAACATCCGGAATAACCGGTTTTGATTCTTTTCCCGAATATGATCTTCCGGGGAAAGGATTTAAATTATGAAGAATTTTACTCTTTTCAATCACGACACTTTCCGGTACACTCAAATCTTTAGAAATTTTTCCATAATCGAGTTTTTCCAAATCACTGAAGTGATCAGTGAGCATTGAATGAAGGATGGTATCTTCAGGGAAATAATATCGGGACTGAATACAAAGAGATTCATTTATTGAAAAAGCGGCACAGCCAACCGGGTCAAAATTCTGAATAGATTTAATTATTTCTGATTTGTTTTCAGCACTTATACTATTAAAAATATTTTCCTTCAGAAAACCATCATCATCAAGCATTGTAATAATTTCTTCATAGAGTGACAGTTCCTTGGCTGTTCCGGCAGTCATAGTCGCCTGCCATAACAGGTGCTCTTTCAGGCTCTCTTTTGTTGTTACAGCATTTTCAATGAACAGCCTGTTCCTGTCTTCATCCTCATAATGTTTATTTAAACCACTCTCGTTAGGATCATCATAAATATTTTTCTCCGGTGAATCTCCGGCATCGCCTTCATCTCCATTAATATTTTTATTTACTTTTTCTTCGAGATAGTCTTCATCCTGCGAAGATGTTATCTCTTCCAGAAGGGGGTTCTCCAGAAATTCCTGTGAAATCATTTCGGAAAGTTCAAGATTTGTCATTTGAAGCATCTCAATAGACTGCCTCAAAGTTTGAGTCATTATCAATTTCTGAGTCTGCTTTAATCCTATATTCAATCCACTTTTCATTTAAAACCTTTTATCGACTCTATATATAATTTAATCATTTTTTTTAAAAAGTCAATTTTTAACATGAAAAAGCTCAGGTTATTTCCTGAGCTTTTTCATGTTAAATAAGTATAGCTTAATTTGATTATGATACAAATTATTTAATACCCTGCGTCATAATTTCTACTTCCGCAGATAAAAAATCTCACACCCAAAGCTGCCTGCCATCCGTTTATAGATAAATCTGAAGTAGAACTATAAAAAGATTTGTGATATCCCAGGTCAAAAAATGGAGCTACTGTCTGTGTAAAATCAAACTGGAGCCCGGTACAGAATGAAGCGATAAAACCCGTTTCGCTATCTTTTCCATCAGTTGCATTCTCAACATCAAGTTCAAACATTGACGCGCCCAGATTTAAAGAATTCTTCCAATGTATTCTATAATTATCAAGCGCAGGAATTGATGGTATATATTCGATACCGCCGGTTACAGTACTATAATCGTAGCGCATTTCATCAATTGCACCTTTATTTTCAGTATTAGTAGCTGTGCTGCATCGTATAAGAAAATTTACATCATCTGTAAGATCAAATCCAATTCCCAATCCAAAACCTGTCACAGGTTCAAAATCACCAGTTGTAATATAATCCCCTTTCGCATCTATAAAAAAAACTGCAAAGGATGAAGTAATTGAAAAGAAAAATATACCAACTATAAAAAATAACTTTTTCAAAATTGTACCCCTATAATGATTCTATATTAAGGCATATTATACAGCAAAGTAAACTTTAAGTCAAGAAAAAAGCTTAAATTGACTTAAAGTTTGTATCTCTAATCAAGAAGTTTTTTCAGATTTTCATCAAGTTCCACAGCCTTTCCTGTTTTCGTATCCAGAAGAACAAATGTCACATCCGCATCAACTGACTGTTTACCATCACTCTTTCTGAAAATTTTTTGAGATAAAGTAATACTTTTATTACCGTATTTTTTTAATTCAGTTTTAAGAATCAGTACCTCGCCTAAACAAGCTTCATTGCTATAACTGATATTTATGTTAACAATATTGAAAGCATAGCCTTTTACAACGGCCTCCTTCGCCAAAGCCAGATCCTCAAAAAGCGCCCATCTTCCTTCTTCAAGAAATTCGACATATCTGGCATTATTTACATGAGAATATACATCCAGATGATATCCTCTTACTTTAATTTCAATTTCACCTTTCATAAGGTACTCCACTGTATCCACCTAATTTTATCGGCCGAAACAAATCACTTTTTAACAGTATTGAACTATATATGTACGAATGACCTTAATAGCTGCCGCACATAGAACTGTTTAACAGGAATTATTGAAATAATTTTTTAATTGCAGGTCTAAATGGCAAGTTTTATTTCTATTTTTAATATATAAATCCAGTTTCAAACAGCCTGGGTGAGAGATAATTACAGCAGACATTTACTGCAAATCACGAATCATGGTATTTGAGCAAATTATTTTCTTTACACAACTTATTCTTTTTTTATTATTGCACAAATAATGTAATGTATAAAAACTGAAGAATGAGTATTCATATTTTAATTACATGATTATGTGCAATAATTTCCATACGGAGCCGATATGAAAAGAATCTCTTTTTTAATTATATTAATATTTATTACTGGCATAATGATTTCCTGCAACAGCTCATCAAGCAGCTCTTCAGATGAAGGATATATTGACCCGGGATTGACAGCGAAGACAGTATCTTCCAGTAAACAATATGCGTTTGTAGGTATCGGTGAATCATACGGAGCAGCCTCCGATTGCAATGCTATAGTCTTTCAAGGTGAATTAAATGATGTTAATTATATTGGAATTGCAGCAAATGACAAATATACAGCAAATGCTAGCCCCGACTTCAGCATTAAGGTTTACTGGAATGGAACAGCGATTACTACCGGATCTGGTATAATCAATCTAACATCAGCAAATTATACAATTATGGTAAATAAGGGAGTAAACACATATACAACAACCACAGATCCCCTAATAATGACAGTAACAAACCCATCAAGTGGTATTTATAATTTTAATTTCGATGCGGCTATAGATGTTACCGGACCTGCAGGTACTTTAACTATAAATATAAATGATTTCATTCAGGGCTACAAATACTAATTAAATATGTCTATCGCTTTACAACATAATCCATGTGAAACAACAAATCTATTTTATAAACTGTTACAATATTCAATGGCACATCTTCTTAATATAGTTAATTATCCCTTCAACATCAGTGATCAATCTTGCGGCATCGAGTTTTATTGCTTCTTTCGGCATTCCGAATACAACGCATGACTCTTCATTCTGTGCAATGGTATACGCGCCAGATTCCTTCATCTCGAGTAAACCGGCAGCGCCGTCGTTTCCCATGCCGGTACAGATAATCCCGACTGCCGAATCTCCGGCATATTTACTTACCGACCGGAACATCACATCCACCGATGGCCTGTGCCTGTTTACCGGAGGCCCGTCATTTATCTCAACCCAGTATCCGTTCCTGTCAGATTTAAGAAGCATATGCTTTCCGCCCGGAGCTATCAGTGCTATATCAGTCAGAAGCCTGTCTCCGTTTATTGCTTCTTTTACAAAAAGTTTAGATTTTGTATTTACCCTGTTGGCAAAGGCTTCTGTAAATTTTTCCGGCATATGCTGGGTTACTACAATTCCGGGACATCCGTTCGGAAGATTTACAAGTATCTGGTCTATAACTTCAGTACCGCCGGTTGACGCGCCGATGGCGATTACTTTTTCCGTAGGTTTATTCTTATTAGACATTTCAGCTTTTGACAGTATTACATCCGCCGAATATTTCTGTTCAACTTCAAGTTTAACCGGAGCCCGTTTCTTTATATTTTTTTTTGACTGTCCCGCGGCAATAACTTTTTCAATGAGATCTCTGCCGAATTCTGCGGCACTGTCAGGTTTATCAAACTGCGGTTTCCCTATTACATCAAATGCGCCAATTTCAAGCGCCCTCACAGCGGCATCAGTACCTTTTTCAGTCAGAGAGCTTACCATTATTGCCGGAACCGGATTTGCTATCATAAGCTTCTGCAGAAAAGTCAGGCCATCCATACCGGGCATTTCAATATCAAGTGTAATTACATCCGGATTGAGCATATTTATTTTTCTTGCCGCTATATTCGCATCAAGAGCAGCTCCAAGTACTTCTATCTGAGATGAGTTAGATAAAATATCAGTTAAAAATTTCCGCATCAATGCTGAGTCATCGATTATCAATACTTTTACTTTATTCTGTAACATAAATTTCTCTTCTTTTTAATTAAATTGCTTTTCTATGTTGTGAATCAACGCTTCCTCGTCTCTCTTTATAACAATATCATTCACAGTTCCGCCTTTGAATTTTCTCAGATATACTTTTCCCGAGCTGACATCAAAGATTATTTTTCGTGTATAATCCTCTCCGACATCTAATGCGACTATCGGTATATCCTCTATTTCCATAAACAGTTTAGCCACTCTTATATTATCAGAAGGGATAAGGCTCTGCTTGCCGCTGATGTTCAAAAATTTAATTATATTCCCGCCGCCAAATATTTTTGCTGTAAGATGATTTTTAGATGCGCCTTTAGCTACAATTTCAGAAACAATTTTATTTATAGATGCTATTCCATATCGTGCATTATCGTCGCTGAAAATATCAGCTTTGCTGATCTTTCCCGGCAGCATAAAATGATTCATCCCGCCGATTTTATTCTCCGGATCATGAAGGCATACTGATACACATGATCCAAGCAGTGTCCCGATAAGCTCGTCCTTATTGGTAATATAATACTCACCGGGATAAATTATATTAAGATTCTTCCCGAGCTTATGTTTTGCGTGTACGTGCACCCTTTATCAAACCACCTTTTTATAAATTGTCCGGCCTGTTAATGAAAATTTATCCGTTATGCTTGTAATATTTTCCGAATGCCCTATTAGCAGATAGCCATCGTCTTTAAGATACCTGTGGTAATTCTCGAATAATTTTTTCTGGGTTTCCCTGTCGAAATAAATTATTACATTTCTGCAGAATATAATATCAAACTTCTTTTTCATCGGGTAATCATCCTGAAGAAGATTGAGCCTCCTGAAATAAACCACCTGTTTAAGCTGGTCTTTTACTTTATAAAAATTTCCTTTCTCGCTGCTGTTATCAAAAAAATAATTCTTAAGATATTTCGGTTCGACATCCGCAAGATGATCCGCAGAATAATTACCCTCCTGTGCCTTTTCTAAAACCTGTGTATCAATGTCTGTTGCAAGTATAAGAAATTCCGGGGGAACTTTCCCGTTAAAATATTCAAAAAGTGTAATTGCTATTGTATATGGCTCCTCTCCGGTTGAACATCCCGCACTCCATATTCTTAGTTCATTTTCTTTTTTCTTTTCAAAATCCGGGAGTATTTTACTTTTCATGAATTCAAAATGGTCGTTCTCTCTGAAAAAATCTGTTTTATTCGTGGTGATAGAATTAATAAAATTTATTTTTTCCTTTTCATAATTCTGTATCAGATATTCATAGTATTCAGTAAAATTATCAAGTCTAAGATCTCTGAGGCGTTTTATCAGACGCGACTGCATGAGAATTTTTTTTACATCACCAAGTTTAATCCCGGCTTCATCATAAATTATATCCCTTAATTTATGAAAATCCTTATCACTGAGGTTATAATTACTAATCATTGTTTATCCTAATCAAATAGTAAAATCTTTCCGACTTTATTTCTATTTTTGAATTCATCTTCAACATATTCCTTTTCAAGCATTATAAATTCAGAAAAATCCTCATTGTTCTGCAGTATCTTTCTATAAACAGTTCCATCTTTTGGTGAAAAATAAAGTTTTCTTCTGAAGTTTCCGCCAAGGTCACTTTTTTCTATTAAGATATTTTCAAGGGCAAAGTATTCTTTTACAAATTTAATATTATTTTCAGGCAGGGATATCTTTCCGGTTTTTAAATTATCTGTATACCCTGCCCCGAATATTTTGGCTTTCATATGATGCCTGTCACATCCAAGTTTAACCATATCAGCCATCAGGTATTCCATATTCAGAATCCCTATTCTTGATATATCATCATGAAGTATACCGTCAGTAACTGACGTTCCGGGAACTACAAAGTTTATCATTCCTCCCGTCTTCTTAAAATAATCAAAAAGGCAGACAACAAGGCATGAACCCGCAATGGTTCCGATATAGCAATCCTCATTAGACGCAAAATGATCACCCGGGTAAATGAAATACAAAACTTTACCGGTTCTGTTATTCTGGCTCCTCAGCATGATTCCTTGAGGTTTTCACTATTTAAAAACGTATCTACATCAAGAAGTATTATCAAAGATTCTCCCGCCATACCTACTCCTTCAATAGAACTGGTATCAACTCTTGCAGAAAAATTAATATTAGTTTTTATATCTGAAACAGGAAAGCTGACAACATCAGAGACGGCATCCGCTATCATTCCAATAAGTTTGCCCTTAACCTCAACAATCAGAATAACAGTAAATGAATCATACTCTTTCGGGGGAAGATTAAACTTCTTCCTCATATCAATTACGGGAATTACCGCCCCTCTGAGATTTATTACACCTTTAATGAATGATAACGCCTTCGGGACATGGGTTATCTCAACCATTTCATTAATTGACTGAACCTTGATAACTGAAACACCATATGTTTCATCTCCCACAAGAAATGTAACATACTGTTTCACTTCCTCATTCCTGCTTGTCTCAGTGGTTTTATTTACATTATTTTCATACATAATTATTTCACAAACCTTTTTACTACATTAAGTAGGTCTTCCGCCTGAAACGGTTTTATAATCCATCCGGACGCGCCGGCTTCCTTGCCTTTCTGAATTATATCCTTCTCAGCCTCAGTTGTCAGTACTACCACAGGTGTAAATTTATCGACTTTCCTGAATTCTTTAATAAATTCTATTCCGTTAAGTACCGGCATATTTATATCACTTAAACACAAAACGATTTCATCGCCGCTGTTTTTAATTTCACTTATTTTATCAAGCGCATCCTGGCCATTCTCCGCCTGTTTTATCATAAGGCCAAGCTGCTTCAATGCCAG
>Ga0209099_1001737_pt1 | contig 20962 bp, 17 predicted proteins | sample AD_JPNHW2_MetaG_FD_184430 | JGI IMG/M metagenome (GOLD analysis project Ga0209099, IMG submission 184430) | Active sludge microbial communities of municipal wastewater-treating anaerobic digesters from Japan - AD_JPNHW2_MetaG (SPAdes) (version 2) | ecosystem: Engineered > Bioreactor > Anaerobic... | reverse complement strand
CGGCCTCTTTTTCACCAACAATAATAAGATAGGGGATTCTCTTTAACTCATTGTCCCTTATCTTTTTACCGATCTTCTCGTTACGGTCGTCAATCAGCGTGCGAATATCGCAATTATTTAGGAAATTCAAAACTTTTTTTGCGTATTCGTTATATTTTTCGCTAATAGGTAAAATTACTGCTTGATCAGGAGCTAGCCAAAGAGGGAATTTCCCTCCTGTATGCTCGATTAATACTGCAACAAAACGTTCCATCGATCCAAATGGTGCACGGTGAATCATAATTGGGCGATAACGCTTATCGTCGGCACCAATATACTCAAGTTGGAAACGTTCAGGTAAGTTATAGTCAACCTGAATTGTTCCTAGCTGCCATTTACGCCCAATTGCATCTTTAACCATAAAATCGAGCTTTGGCCCATAGAATGCTGCCTCACCAAGAACCGTTACAGTTTTTAAACCTTTCTCATCTGCTGCCTCAATAATTGCTTTCTCTGCCTTATCCCAATTCTCATCAGATCCTATATATTTCTCTTTGTTGTTTGGGTCGCGAAGCGAAATCTGTGCTGTATATTCTGTAAAATTTAGTGTTTTAAAGATATAGAGTACAATGTCAATTACTTTCAAGAACTCATCTTTCACTTGATCAGGGCGACAGAAAAGATGTGCATCATCCTGAGTAAATCCACGCACCCTAGTTAATCCATGTAGTTCTCCACTCTGCTCGTAACGGTAAACCGTTCCAAACTCAGCAAAACGTACTGGTAAATCTTTATATGAACGTGGTTTTGATTTATAAATTTCGCAATGGTGAGGACAGTTCATCGGTTTTAGCATAAACTCCTCCCCTTCCTGTGGCGTGGTAATGGGTCGGAAACTATCTTTACCATATTTAGCCCAGTGACCAGAGGTGACATAAAGTTCCTTCATTCCAATATGAGGGGTAATTACCTGCTCGTAACCATGCGATTTCTGAACCTTGCGCAGGAATGATTCCAATTTTTCGCGAAGCTGAGCACCACGAGGCAACCATAAAGGTAAGCCAGGACCAACGCTTTGCGAAAACGTGAAAAGTTCTAGTTCTTTGCCAATCTTACGGTGATCTCGTTTTTTGGCTTCTTCAAGCAAAACTAAATACTCATCGAGTTGTTTCTTCTGTGGAAATGTGATTCCGTAAATACGAGTTAACATTTTATTCTTCTCATCACCACGCCAATAAGCACCTGCAATGCTAAGTAGCTTAACTGCCTTGATAAAACTAGTATCGGGAAGGTGGGGTCCACGGCATAAATCGGTAAAGTCACCTTGCTTATAAAGAGTAATTGTTCCGTCCTCTAAATCAGAAATAAGCTCAACTTTATAGTTATCGCCTTTTTGATTGAATTTTTTAAGTGCTTCAGCTTTTGAAATCTCTTCACGAACAATATCCTGTTTCTCGCGAACAAATTCCATCATCTTCTCCTCTATCTTAGGAAGATCTGCCTCTGTTATGGTAGTTGTTCCAAAATCTATATCGTAGTAAAAACCATTTTCAATGCTTGGTCCAATACCAAACTTAACACCAGGGTATAAAGCCTCTATTGCTTCGGCCATAAGGTGAGCTGAGGAATGCCAGAAAGCGTGTTTACCCTCCTCATCATCCCACTTGTGTAATTTAAGAGTTGCATCGGTTGTAATAGGACGGGTCAAATCCCATACCTCGCCATTAACTGTTGCCGAAAGCACAACTTTTGCAAGGCCCTCCGATATACTCTTTGCAACCTCAAATGCAGTAATACCTGCTTGAAACTCCCGAACATTACCATCGGGAAAAGTAATCTTAATCATAATCCAAAAAATTTCTGCAAAATTAAGTATTTCTTTGTGAGAACAATGATTTAATTCTCAAGAGAGAAAAAATACTTGTATAATTGCGTTTTAAAGTTTTTTATTCTTCATGATTAAGCCTAAAGTCTTTTTAAGTATCGAAGTAAAAAATGAAATAATGAAAAAAATCGTATTCTCTTCTTTAGCTGCCTTTACAATTCTAATAATAGGATTGACTACCCCTGTGCTTGGGCAGAAAACAAAAATCAATTTAGATGATCTATTTAAAAGATACACATTCTATGAAAAAAGTATAGATGGTATTACATCGATGAACGATGGCGAGAGCTACACTGTTTTAGAGGATAATGGGAAAGTGGTTAAATATGACTACTCATCGGGGAAACAGGTTGGTGTTCTTTTTGATCCATCAACAATTAAAAACATCGATCTATCGCGCTTCGAAGAGTACACTCTAAGCGAAGACGAGTCTAAAATGATGATTGTTACAAATGTTTCTAGGGTATATAGGCACTCTTATAATGCTACTTATTTTATTTATGATTTAAAAACAAAAAACATTGAACCGCTTACAGATGGAAATCAAGTTATGCTTGCAACCTTCTCCCCTGATGGTAAAAAGGTTTCTTTTGTGAGGAATAATAATATTTTCATTAAGGATTTAGCTTCAAAAGAGATTAAACAGATTACTACTGATGGAAAGTACAATTCAGTTATCAATGGTGCACCTGATTGGGTTTATGAAGAAGAGTTTTCACTTTTAACGGGAATGCAATGGTCGCCTGATAGCAAGAAAATTGCATTTCTAAGATTTGATGAAAGCGAAGTGAAACAATTCAATATGACGAAATTCAAAGGGAACTTATACCCTGATAATTATACCTTTAAATATCCTAAGGCCGGTGAAAAGAATTCAATTGTTTCAGTTCATGTTTACAATTTGGATTTGAACTCAACAATTAAAATGGATGTTGGCTCAGAAACTGATCAATACATCGCAAGAATAAAATGGCCTTGCAACTCAAATCAACTTAGCATCATTAGATTGAATCGTTTGCAAAATAAAATGGATATTCTTTTAGATGATGTAAATACAGGTGAATCAAAACTGCTTTATTCTGAAAATAACAAGTACTACCTACCAGAGCCAACAGACAACCTCATAACCTATACTGAAGATGGAAAATCATTTGTAATTACAAGCGAGAAAAGTGGCTATAATCAGATATACCTTTATGGAATGGATGGTAAACTGATTAAGCAGCTAACGCAGGGAACAAATGAAATCATTGAGATATATGGGTACGATCAAAAAGGGAAGCGTGTTTTCTATAATGCATTTGATCAGAATCCATCAAGAAGTGCTGTTTATTCTGTAAATACTACAAATCTTGAAGTTTTAAAACTTTCTCCTAACACAGGAAGTAACAGTGCTGAGTTTAGTAAAACTTTTAAGTACTTCATCCTTAGCTATTCAAATATTACAACTCCAAGATCATTTTCGCTATTCAACGATAAAGGGAAGCAGTTAAGAGTACTTGAAGATAACGAGTACATAAAAACTATTCTAGCAAACTATGATATTCCTAAAAAAGAATTCTTTTCTTTTAACACTTCCGAAGGAGTTCAGCTATATGGGTATATGGTTAAACCGCTAAACTTCGATCCAGCAAAAAAATACCCAGTAATGATGACCCAGTACAGTGGCCCAGGATCAATCTCTGTTAAAGACGAATGGGATTTAGGATGGGATCAATATCTTGCATCTATTGGATATATTGTGGTTTGTGTAGACGGAAGAGGCACCGGAGGACGTGGTGAAGCATTCAGAAAAATTACCTATGGTCAGCTGGGTTACTATGAATCTATCGATCAAATTGAATCTGCAAAATACCTTGGAACATTGAGCTATGTTGATCCTTCTAGGATTGGTATTTGGGGGTGGAGTTACGGTGGTTATATGTCATCGCTTTGCCTTTTTAAAGGTGCAAATGTTTTCAAAATGGCTATTGCGGTTGCTCCTGTTACTAACTGGCGCTTCTATGATTCAGTTTATACCGAAAGGTACATGGGGCTACCACAAGATAATGGCCTTGGCTACGATAACAATTCACCAATAAACCATGTTAACGAGCTTAAAGGAAAACTTCTAATTGTTCATGGTACTGGCGATGACAATGTACATACTCAAAACTCAATCGAAATGATTGAAAAGTTGGTTCAAGCCAATAAGCAATTTGATATGATGTTCTACCCAGATAAAAACCATGGAATTTATGGTGGAAATACAACATACCATTTATACACTAAGTTGACCAATTACGTTTTAGAAAATCTTTAGTAATTAGCACATTAATGATATTCTGATGTCTAGTTTCTGAAATCTTCTGTCTATCTAGAAATAAATTTAATCAGCTATTTGTATAAAATAGAATTTTATTACTTTTGCAAACGCAATTCAAAAGCCCAAATGGCGGAATTGGTAGACGCGCTAGTTTCAGGGACTAGTATCAGCAATGATGTGCAGGTTCGAGTCCTGTTTTGGGCACTAGCGGAAAAAAAGTTTGAAAATATCAATGCCCAGGTGGTGGAACCGAGGAACGAGCTACCACCACACATTGAAAACAGAATAATGAATATTGGTGTTGAGCGCGACGCTAATTTGAAATACAAAATAAATGCCCAGGTGGTGGAATTGGTAGACACACCAGCTTGAGGGGCTGGCGCCGTCAAAAGCGTGCAAGTTCGAGTCTTGTCCTGGGCACATTTAAAAAGAAACCCCTTGTAAACATATCGTTTGCAAGGGGTTCGTTTTTTAAATAGTTATTCTATATATCTTTTTTAGACTTCTTGGATTTGCAATGCTAGTTTCTCGTTGGTTTCTAAAGACTCCACTAAGCCATTATTCAATGGTTGATACCACGATAAGTCAAATGATTCAATATTAGCAAATACTACATCTCTAAATCCATCCGTTTTTCTTAAAGCTTTAAACTTAACAACTGGCAAATGAACGACATCATGAGGTTTAATTGTAATAGGACCTAATTTCAATTCGCTTGTCCAATTAGAGTTTGGAGTTGTATAAGAAGGTCTGAGTTGTCCGTATTCATTGGTATACAGATGAATTATGAAATTAGATATTAGCATTAATCCTGTATTAGCAATTGTACAAGTAAAACTACCCGTATTATTAGGATACCAAACTTTACCACCACTTGGAGATATAATCAGTTGACCCAAATTCACTTTTATGTTTGAATGAGCATAGTCAAGTGCTTCTCCTCGTAACATGCTATACATACTCATACATTAAATGTTTAAAAAATTAACCAATCATAAAATGTCCTTAAAATATATCCCCAAAAGTACAAAACATTTGTATTTCATTATTTTACACTTTCAGGTTAAAAGACAATATGAAAATAAACCTTTATTAAAAAATACATCTAAGACCTCAATTCATTTTCATTGAAATCCTAATACAAAAACTTATTTTAAGATTAGCTGACCTAACCGCTTGTAGTTGAACTCTTTTTTTGAATAGATGAGTTCAATGAAGAAGAAAATATTCTCTTTTCTTTATTGTCTAGAGGTATAAGGCCTGAACCATCCTTTAAGTTTAAATGGTTCTTCCAAATATGCTTCAGAAGCCTTTCCTGCTCAGGTTTAGTAAATTGACTAAACCATTTTTCAAACACATCAATCATACCTTTTATTGTTAAGTAAATATTATGACTTGTATTATCATTTATTAACCCTACCAATAATGATTTTAAACCTTTACTAAAAATTTGAATACTACTTTAGAACTCATTAAAGGGGCTGTCCCAAGCCGAATGAATAAAATATTTTTTACACTTCCACACCAAATTACTTGTTTAACCTATGAGAATACTTATGGGTGTAAATCAGTTGCAAAGAAATACTCAAAGAACTTTAGGACAGCCACTACTTTATTCAATCAACCTAAAAAATAATACCAACCGAACATTTCTCTTTTGCTTTTGCTCATTGCAAAAAAGTTTTAATACAAAACAAAATCATTGTTTAATTAGAATAGGCGAGAAATTGTTACCCTGTTTTTTCACTTTTTTTTATTTTTTTTTTCAAAAAAATTAATCGCAAATAAAAATCCTGACGAAAAGTTGATAAATACAGAAAAGTACAAAAAATATTTTTTTTAAAGAAAGATCGTTTTTTTCATTAACCTATCCATTATTTGAATAAATTTGTTTGAAATATTTAATCTCCAATTTAATAATGGTTGAATTCACCGATATAGAGATCATTGAGTGCCTGCGAAATCGACAGAGTCATGTAGTTAAATATCTATCAGACAGATATTTACCTATGATCAGACTTATGGTGACTCAGAACCACGGAACCCCAGAGGATGCTAAAGATATTTTCCAAGATGGATTGATTATTATATTGGAAAGGATTGATACAAACCAATTTGTTCTTACTTGTAAGTTTAAATCATTTCTATTTAGTATCTGTGAGAAACTTTGGCTAAGAGCACTTGAAAAGCGTCGTGCTGCCGCCAACTATTTCATTCGGAAAGAGGATACCTCATCTGATCAAGATTTTACAGAAGTATACGACAATCAGATTTATGAAAAACTCTTTTATGAAGTGTTTGATACATTAGATCCTGTATCAAAAGATATCCTTAACTTATTTTGGCAAGAATTTTCTTTGATTGAAATTGCTGAGAAACTTGGATACACCTACGGATACATCAGAAAGAAAAAAAGCGAATGTCAAAGTGAACTCCTTAAACGAATAAGCAATCACCCTGATTATCTTAGAATTAAACATTCAGGAATGCAAAAATTAGAAGTGGTTTGAAATTGAATTATTGTAATTAATTTGGTTTAATACAAGCAGTTAATGAAGGAACTTACTGATTATATAATAGATTACGCTGACAATACACTTTCAATGGAGGAACGAAACTGGTTCGAAAAAGAGTTATTGCATAACAATGAACTTCAGGAAAAGTACATGCTGTTCAACCAGATAAACAAAACAATGAGAGGTAGAATAGACTATTTTGAAGCCATTAATGATCCAGATAGAAAATCTGTTGACCAAATTACTAGTCAGATGGTATCCGATTATGATCAATCCTTAGATAAATTCAACCAAGCAAAGGAATTTATTATGAATTCAATTAATGAGAATTCAGATCTTGCTAACGAATTAGAAAAAACAAGACAAGAAGCGATAAACAGCAATGTAAGCCATGAAACCCAAAAATGGGTTGATGAATGGATAGAAAACAAAACCAATACGAGTTCTGAAACAGAAAAGAGAAGAGAATTTATCACATCGTCACTTGATGAAAAGCAAAATAATAGCAACAAACTTAACAACACTAAACGTAAGAATCTTACGATTGGAATTATAGGAATGGCAGCTGCTGCTGCAATTGCAGCAATTGTGATGGTAAAAACGCTTACACCAACATATACTCCTAATTCTCTTTATACTGAATACTACAAACCACTAAATGCGTATTCAACTACAACTCGAAATAATGCTAATGTGCTAGATCCTTTCTCAAATGCTGTTGCCTTGTACTATCAAACTAAATACAAATCAGCATTAGCTATATTTACAGACCTTTCAAAACAAGAGCCCAATAATCAGGCATATCTATTCTTTAGAGGAATAACCTATATGGGATTAGAGGATTACAATAATGCAATAGTTCTTCTGAGCAAAGTGGTATCATCGGAAAGCGATGATTATAAAAAGGAGTCCAAATGGTATTTAGGGCTATCGTACTTAAAAACTGGTGAAATTGAAAAAGCGTCAAAATACTTAACTGAACTTTCAAATTCAAACGGTTACTACCAAAGCCAAGCTCAAGATCTCCTTGCCCATCTAAAGTAGATGAATAAGGAGCTAAAAAAAACTGCAATAGCTAAGGCTACAATATAGTAAATTCGTTTTTCATTTTTCAACGGTGATTTGTCTCCCATTACCTCATAAGCAGCCCAAAAGTAGGGGTTGGCATAGGTAGGAGGTGATTTTTTAATGTAATTTATTTGGGCCATACGTAACGACTCTCCTTTCTCATATCCCATTGATAGATTTTTATAAAAGTCGCTAATAATTAATGAACTAGCATCATCATTCACGTCCCATAGAGTATTCACAACTGATGATGCACCAGCAATAAGAAACCCCCGAGCTAAACTCATTATTCCCTCTCCATGGTAAAGGTTCCCTGCTGCAGTACTACATCCGCTCAGTACAACTAAGGGTGAATCAAACCTGCAAAGACTAATCTCATAATTATAAAGTTTTCCGTCCTCAACAGAGTCTTTTTGTGTATTAAAAATCAAACTTGAGTACTTCGAATTGCTTGAGTCTGTTTGAGTGTGCATTGCAAGATGAAAAATTGCAGTCTTTTTCATTAACTCTTTAAAGTTGCACTCGGATGCAGTTGTTCCATAAAATGCCTGACCCTTAAACCATTTAAATATTGAGTTAATTTCACTATCTGCCCCTTTTAAGGATGAATAGCCTTTTTGTGGTTCCAATGACGATGGTGAAAAAGCAAAGACCTTTCTTATTTTTGGTCGATTAACCTCTTTTCCAAATAGTAATGAGGATGTATAACCGTAGGTTATTGAGTAGTCATAAAGTAAATAGTGTAATTCATCATAACCCTTTTTGTTTAATTCATTTTGATTACTAATAAATGCTTCAAAAGGTAAATAGGCAATTTCCTCATCAGGAATAATAATTAATTTTTCGGTCAAATTCGCCTCAACAGGTTTTATTAGTTTCTCATAAAAATAGTAAAGTTCATTTTTGAAATCTTGAGAAGTGTTGCGAGAAATTGAAGAATTACCAAAAGTAGTAATACCTTGCTCTAACGACTTAACTTGTTTAGAGAAAGTAGCGTCAAGATATGTAGTTGTGCAGTAAATCTTATACTTGGAAATCGTGAATAAATATAGCAGCCTTCTACCCTCTTTATAATTATTTGAAAGGAAGTACTCAATAAGTGTTTCGTTTTTCCTAAGTTTGGATTGAAGCTTCTTTAAATCTGTTGACCTAGAACTTTGTAATAATTCACTGTATTCAGGAGATAAAGATTTTATCTTTTCATCAAGTCGTTCCTGGCTTCTATTCATTTCAAATAGAGAACTCTTCCAAAAATCAATCTTCTGAAAATCTGGCTTCGTTTTTTGCAATTCATCCTGAATCAGTTTCTTATAAGATGATATATTTATAAGTATAGAATTTCGCTTAAAAAAGAGTGAATCAGAAACATTCTTATTTAAAAATTCATTCTCTGCTATCTCATTTCTTAAAATTGCTGATTTACAAAGCGTAGCAATAGCATACATTTTATCAATATAATCAGTGTTATTGGTTTGTTTGTATAACTCATAGGCTATCTGAACCCCTATAAGATATGTTTCCTTTTCGTTATCGGCTAAATACATTTTACTTTCAACTGAAACAAAGCCATTTCTAATTCTTCCGATAAGTTCTAAAGAAAGGTCAATTGTCTCTAAACTTTTCATTAAACGTACCCTCTTAACTCCTGAATCGGATTGATTAAGAGCATACTGTTCCAGAGCCATTGCTTTTTGCTTAAGGTCATCAAGTAAACCAATATCAAATATTACTGAATCTAATGAAGGGTTTGCGTAAATACTTGTATCACTAAAATTGCTGACAACAGCAATAATTGATTTTTGAAAGTACTGGAGTGCCTTTAAAAAGTTGGATTTGTTAAAATAATGATCTCCAATATGTTTATATGCTAACGAGACAAAGGTATGTTTCTCGCCATAGTTCTTTAGACAGATATTTAGAGCCCTTTGATGTACCTCTAAAGATTCCTTATCCTTACCAATTGATTGTAAGAAAAGTCCATAATCAAACAATACACTTGTTAACTTGTAGTAGTTAAGACCAAACTCTTTATCAAAAGCCTCAATACTTTTAAGGTAGTATTGCTGAGCCATTTTAACCTGGTTCAACTTTGAATAGGTTTTAGCAAGATTTAAGTACGGTAAAGCAATCTCGGAAAGATTATTTTTAATTTTTAGTTGTAAACTTTTATTTAAGTAGTCGATTGCAGTATTGTACTGTTGCTTTTCATAGTATGTTAGACCAATATTAAGATAAGCCGTAGATAATCTCATTAACAATGATTTATCAGCATTTTTAATTGACAAATAGATTTTAATTCCTTGATCCAAATATTCGATGGCTTTATCATATTCTTTAATAATTCCGAATACTCTTGCTTTATTAATATAAATATCGGCTAACTCTTGAGAGAGAAGTTGCTTGTTTGGCACCTTATCCTCTGCTAGATTAAGGTATTTTATCGCATCATTATATCTTCCTAATCGAATATAAATTACTCCTAAATTATTGTTTACAGCTATTAATTGCTCTAAGGTTAAAGAATCTTTTAGACTATCAACCTCCAGTAAACATTTCTCTGCGTTCAATAGATCTCCAGTAGAATTAAAATTAGAAAACTTTTGGGAGAGAATAATGACTCTGTTACTCTGTGCTTCTACTTTAATGATAGCAATTAAGCTTAATAAAAATAAGAAGAAAGTACGTCTAAGCATGTTTAAACAAAATTAGCTTAGCAATTTAATAAAAAAGACATCCTACTGTTAGAATGTCTTCTTTTAAAATTTATGTTAATAGAACTACTTTTTAGGTCCTGTTGGAATCGGTATTATTATTTCTGAACCTCCATTATCAGCACCATCACCCCCACAAATTCTTTTCATAGAATTTATGTCAAGTACTCTATCGCTTTTAATAGAACTTATTTCCGTTTGATTGCTCCGCTTGGTTGGCTTTAGAATTTGAGTTACTTTTTTCATGGCTGTAACAATTTAAATTATTTATTTTTAATGTTACATCCGGATAGGGTGAAAATTGTTACTTTTTTATATTTAATATACTGAATATCAATATTTAATGGTTTCATTAAATAGAATATTAAATTTTTAAAAATAAATTTTCATCCATATAGTTAATATTCTGCTATTTACGAACAGATTTCTTAAAATCAAAAATAAATTTCGTAAAATAAAATAGATATAATGGTAACAATTCTTGATCGTTCGTAATTAAACTGAAAAAATGCTAAATTTCTAAACAATAAACCACCAATATGGCAAAATACTACGTAAGAATTAAACCACAATTTAATGGAACCCATGCTGTTCATAAAGAGAATTGCCCTTTTCTACAAGATCAAAGTAAAAAGATTTATTTAGGGGAATATATAGATGGAAGCGATGCAATTTTTGAGGCTAAAAAATACTTTTCTCATTCGAATGGCTGTATTTTCTGCACAACAGAAAGATTACTAATCAAAAACAATCATTTTATTGAATGGAATATGTTCTCATATTCTTAAGCGAATTAAATTTTTATTTTTGGGGTAATTAAACTTTTCTATCATTACATTTTGTAATTTGGTTTGGATGTTATTTAAATAATTCGCTCATCTCAATCCATACTAAAATGCTAAATGTCAAATATTTATTTATTACAGTATTAATTACCATCTCAGCTGGAATTAACGCTCAATCTGTAGACTCGATTAAAACCAATAAAGGAAATATAGCAATTCATTTCCTTGGGCATGGCTCGCTATTCTTCGAATTTAACGGGAAAAATATTTATATTGATCCTTACTCTCGGATTGCTGATTATTCAAAACTTCCTAAAGCAGATCTTGTACTTATTACGCATGATCATGGAGATCATCTAGATTCTGCTGCACTTGCAACTATTTTTACCACAAATACAACACTATACTGGACTAAAGCATGCGAAAAGAATAGCAAATTTAAGGCGCTTGGAAAAGCTCTAAGTAATGGAGATAAAGTTATTTGGAAAGGAATACTAATTGAGGCTGTTCCTGCTTATAATATTGTAAACAAAAACAAGGCAGGAAACCCATATCATCCAGCAGGTGAAGGAAACGGATATATTTTAACATTTGGCAATAAAAGGGTTTATATTGCAGGCGACACCGAAAACATACCTGAAATGCTTCGATTTAGGCCTATTGAGGTAGCATTCCTCCCGATGAATTTACCTTATACAATGACCCCAGAAATGGTAAAGGATGCTGCACTAATGATCGATCCAAAAATACTTTACCCATATCACTTTGGAAAAACTGATACTTCAAAAATCATTGACCTTTTGAAAGAACGGCCATCTATAGAGGTACGAATTAGAAAGATGGAATGATAATTTAAACCATTCCCTCGTAAAGTTGTTATTGACAATGAAATAACAATAACCAAACAACCCTACTACAATGAAAATTCTAAAATGGTTTATCTACATTGTTTTGGGCATTATTGCCCTATTGTTAATAATAGCAATTTTCCTTCCTAACAAAAGAACCTTAACCAGTTCTATTGTTATCAACTCTTACCCAAGACCTATTTTCAATTTAGTTAATAGTCCCAAGAATTGGGAGAAATGGTCACCTTTTCAAGAAGCAGATCCCAAAATGGTTAATAAGTACTCGGGACCTGAATTTGGAGTTGGAGCACACCAAGATTGGGAAAGCGAAACCAATGGTAAAGGGAATATAACCATCGTTGAAAGTGTTTATGAAAAGAAAGTCGTTTACAACTTAAGTTTGATGAAAGGTAGCAAAGACACTACATTATTTGTTCTCGAAAGAGTATCTGAAGGCACAAATGTAACGTGGGAAACTAAAATTTGCAATGCAGGTTATCCACTTGGCAGATTAATGTGGATGGTCTTTGGAGGTACCATGAATAAATTTTTCGACAAAGGCCTTGCAAATCTAAAGAAGATAGTTGAAAATTCACCTCCAGACTGTAAGACCAGTGATGTAACCGAAGAAGTATCTTCTCCAAGAATTTTTCTGACAATTAGTAGTACTGTCACTACTTCATCAATTGCAACATTCCTTGGTGAAGCCTATGGGAAAATTGGTGCTGTAATCAAAATGAACAATAATATAAAAATGGTTGGTGCTCCAGCAGCTTTCTATAATGGTGACCCTTCTTTACCAAATTGGACTGTTATAGCATCAATCCCAGTTAACGCAGAACCTAAAAAGTTGGATAATGGTGTCCAGGTATTAAAAACACCTGAGCAAAAAATGGTAACCATAACACATTTTGGCAATTACGAAACAACAAGTGATTCGTACTACAAACTTGAAGATTACATCAATCAGAAGAATCTTCAGATTATTGGGAGTCCAATTGAAGAGTACATATCTGATCCCATGACGGTTAACGATCCAATGAAAATTGAAACTAAGATTAGTTTCCCTGTGAAATAGATACAAAAGAGAATCTCCCTTCCAGTTTTGGAAGGGAGATTCTCTTTTAAAACAAATCGATCTTTACTTTCCTTGCTGTTCTGATAAAAGACTAAAGTATTTAAGGTATTTAACATACAATTCTCTTGCTAATACATCCGATTTTTCATTACTAACAACAGGATTCTTATATTCATTCTCGCACCAATTCCACTCAAACTCCGCTATCTTTTTATCGAATTGCGCTTGATCAAACGTTGTCGAGTCTTTCATTGCAATACGGACATCATCGAAGAATATCTCCCAGCGTTTTTTATAGTAAGAATCAATTAATCCACTAAAATCACGAGCGGCATAGTCAATTAACCCATTACCTTGCTGACCCCATGTGGTAATCAGAACTTTAGCATTTTTCTCAAAATATGATTTTGGGGCATCTTTTGCTTCAAACTTATGCGAAGCAGATATCCATTGACTTAATGAAAACTCTGGTCGAGTAGCCACAATCCTATCAACATCGGTTACAATCTGAATAAAGAGCGAAGCATACTGATTAAACTGATCAATATCTTTCGCTTTATACGCTTCAAATGCTTTATTTCTAACCGAAAAAGCCAGATTTGCTAGCACCTGCCTACAAACCATAACTAAATCGTATTGGTAACGGGGGTTTGTTAGAGTCTTCGGATCTGCTAAAAGCATTTGTCCATAAATATCGGCTAACTCGCGATAATCATATACACCTCTCCTAGTATAATGGGCATTCCCTTCAAATCTTGGTCTCATTTCAATTGTATTTCCAAGTCCTACGCCAGACACTAATTGATCGTAAACAACACCCACCAACCTTCTCCATGCATCCTCTGCTATTGGATCAACTTGACCTGCTCGTGTTCTGGCATACTCAGTCATCCAATCATTAAGATTTGATGCATCTTTATTCCAAGCATACTCAAATAGCCATTCAAACATAAAACGATTGACTCCAAAGCCTTCAAGGGTTGAACCAATGCCCTTCATCTGCCTTCTATTATCATCACTTTCAGTGGCAGTTAGTAGTTTAGATACTTTGTTTATAGGCGCAGCCATTTGTGTTCCACCACCAAAGTTTCCTAGATAACACCAAATATATGGTGTATTAAAAAAAGCATCGGTTGTTCTCCAAATTTCAGCATATTCACAGAAATAATCGAGAATTATCATCTTATCCTTTGGAACTGCCTTAATCATAGCTTCGAGGCGAGGATTTGTCCAATGCTTACGATCATAGTAGAACGTCCAACCCATTTGAACCCATACAGCATCTTTATCAACAGCAGAAATACCTTTATAAATTGTTTTTGAGACTGATGCGAGGTAATCGGGCTCCCAACTTGGAGGGTCCATCTCGTTAAAAGGATCAATTCCATATAAATGATCTGTTCCAAAATATTTTGTTTGCTCTTTTACATACTCTTTCTGTATTTCAACAAAAAGAGGCTCCATTGGATCGATAAAGTAAGCATCGTACTGCTCACCTAAGGAGTATGATCCTAAAGAAGTCAATTTAACCTTAGGGTACTTTTTCTGAATTGCTTTTGGGGTATGCCCTGCGAATGCTGGTAATACAGGAGTCATTCCGAAGGACCGCTCCTGCTGAAGAATTTTCTTTTGAAGTTCAAATTGCTGGTCGATGAAAGACTGTGGCAAAGGGCCTAACCAACCATCCAAGTTTCCCATTCTATGCCAAGGAAGATGTGCTGGTCCTGAGAAGAATGCTCTAATATCTTCATCAGTTAATCCAAATTTCTTCCATACTTTCTGCCAAATATACTCCTCTCCAGTAATTGCAAGTGGCATATTAATGCCATTTAAAGCCATCCAATCGATGAAACGTTCCCAATCATCCCATTGCCACCATAGAGTAGTATAGCCAAACGTGCAGTAGTTTAGGAAAAATCGTTTCTCAAAACGACATGACTTTCTTACCTTTTCCTTAACAATAGGCAATACTGAAGGAATATCAATTGCATCGGATTTAAACCATGACACCGAAGTGTAGCAATAATGGTTGAGGTACCAATTGAATGCTCTCGCTAGAGCCAAACTACTACTTCCCCTTAAAATAATCTTATCATCCTTTCCATCGAGTTCAAACACCTCACAATCTTTCTCTGGAGCAATTGTTTCAATTATAAATTTGTCGAATTTACCAGGAGCAATTCGTTCAATTAAACCCTTTACTGAATTAATGTTTACTTCATTAATTGCAGTGGCATTTGATGAATAAAGTTCATTCGGATTAGCAACAAAGGCTATGGCGAAAAGAACGACTGAAAAAAGTTGAGAAATTTTCATACTATCAATTGTTTTAAAACTTACCTAATTATCTATTTTTCATTTTCTTTCTATCTCCAAAAATCAGTTTGCTTATATAATCGGGAGGAATATGTGACATTGGCACTTTGAAATCAAACCAGCTGCTTACATGCTCATCAATGCCAATGCCATGCATATAGTTGTATATCGATTTTTCGAGCCCCTTCCCTAACCTATCATGATCACAATTAACACTTTCAATAAAAGGAACCTCGTTATTTGCAAATGGATTAGGTTTTAGAGATACTCGTTTTACGCCATAATTTTGCGGATTCTGCCCAGTTTGACTATGACAAGTCATTGCATAACGATGCCAAAAACCTGATTGGATCAACTCTAACTTAAAGAACTGGCGAACTATTTCAAGTGAGTCAATAGTTTCCTGTTCTGTTTGTGATGGAAATCCGTACATCAGATAAGCATGAACCATGATTCCAGCATCCTGAAAATTTTTGCAAGTTTGAGCAGCCTGCTCAACCGTTACTCCCTTATTCATTAGATTAAGTAAACGATTTGAAGCCACCTCAATACCACCGGTAACAGCAATGCAACCAGCCTTTGCCATCAACTTGCATAAATCCTCTCCAAAACTCTTCTCGAATCGAATATTCGTCCACCAAGTAACAACCATGCCTCGTTTAATAATCTCCTCGGAGATTTTATGAAGTAATGCAGGTGGGGCAGCCTCATCAACAAAATGGAATCCAGTTTGACCTGTTTGGTTAATTATGGTTTGCATATTGTCCACAAACAACGATGCATCCGAAGGATCATAGTTAGCAATGTATTGAAGTGTAGTATCACAAAAAGCACACTTTGCCCAATAACAGCCTCGAGTCAACTGCATTTTATTCCAGAATCCATTACTCCACAAGCTATGCATTGGATTAGGGAGCTCCATCAGCGATAAATATTTCTCAACATCAATTCCAGAATAATCGGGCGCTGGTAATTCTTTTACACAAACAGAATCCGAAATATTATCTAAAAGCCTTACTTCGCCATCGGTACATATAAAGGTTCTTAGCAATGGTGTTCTCCCATCCTGCAAATATTCTATCAACCTTAGAATTGGAAGTTCTCCATCATCAAGTGTAATAAAATCGGCATAGTTAAAGATTGAAGGATCACAAAGAGTTCTTAATTCAGTGTTTATATAACCTCCCCCTAACACAATCTTTATATCAGGATAGTTTTCTTTTATAAACCTTCCACATCTTAATGCTGCATATAGATTTCCTGGGAATGGAACACTAAATCCAATAAGTTTAGGGTTGAAATAATCAATTTTCTCCTTTAAAATTGAAAGCATTAAAACATCAACCAGATTGGGCTCTTTCTTTAGTTCATCATCAAGTGGGGTAAATTGAGGTAAAAGTAGGGATATCCTTTCAGCGTACTTGGTTACTCCAAAATGTGAGCAAACATTGTCTCTGATATAATCTGCTATATCAAGAAAGAAAAGGGTTGACAAGTGCCTTGCCATGTCGGTCTTTCCTAAAGTACCAAACCACCATTCTAAATCCTCAATATTTCTAAATCTTGGTCCCTCTGGAAGTAACTGCCTTGAGCTAATTCTTTGTGAAAGAGTCTGATTTTTTCCTCTTAAAAATTCCTTAACAGGTTCAACAAGATTAATGTAAGAGTCGCGATGAATTGAGAAATGACCCTTAGGGTTGTTTTCAGTAAGTACATCAGAAAGAAAATTCTTGCTAAAAATTGCATCAGCCAAGTCGATGCTTAAGTCGTATTGTGCTGCTTTTACTCCTTTAGACTTTAGGAATGCTAATAACTGAGTAGTTGCTGGATATGGAGTATTCAGCTGGGTTAATGGCGGAGTAATAAGTAACACCTCGGTTTTCAACTTAATCAAATTGAACTAAGCAAAGATATTGTTTTTATTGAGGTGTGAAAATGACAATTCGATTCAGATACTAAAGTCTGAAATCTAATGTCTAAAATCTATGGTCTGATTTGAAAAATAAAGAGGTTGTCCGGTAATACTGTCTGGATCTGGGACTGTGTATGGTGGATTCGATGCATGGCTGACAATAATCTGAACCCGGACAACCTGTCTGCTGTATATCAGCAGAATATTATAAAGATTCGTGTTTGGGGAGAATCATTATGCCAATAGAGTATGAAAAAAACCTGCCAGAATTTAAAATATCAATTAAAAATTCATAAATAATTATCCGACAGCATTTTAATTTTTCGATCTAACAACTCAACATATTTTGGTACAGAAAAGTTGAAGCATTTATTCCACAGTTTGTGGAATTTTAAGTGCAAAAAAGTGTAGAATGAACCAATTTATTTATTCAATTTACAGTATATCCAATTTGATATGATATACAAAGCTGGTGCAAAAACAAGCCCTCCTATAACATCAACGGCGTAATGCGCTTTAATGTAAATGGTTGAAAAGCAAATAAGTATTCCAAAGAAAATATAGAATAGTGCAAGAATCTTTGCAAATCTATAAGAAAGTATTGCCATTACAACCATTATCCCAACATGCGATGATGGGAATGCGGCTGTTGGTCCCTCTCCTATCCATTCGGCAAATCGCACTAACCAGCGAAACAGACCTGAATTGGGAATTGTTCTAAAAGATTCATCTAAATAAAACTGTGGTCCTGCAACAGGAAATAGAATAAATATCCAATAGAATATGTAAAATGAGAAAGTAATAATAAATATTGTATAGGTGAAAGATACATCCCCCTTAATCCATAGCCATAGTGGTAATAAAAGGATTAGTGCATAGTAAGAAAAATACCCAAAGTTCATCAGCTCACTAAACCAAACTTGAGGCATTGAATGTGAGAAAGCAACACTTGGGTTAAAACCAAAGATTACTAGTTCAATTTTTTCAACTAGAGGATCTAAATTTGTGCTAAAAATGATGTTATTAAGATAATCGGTCTCTGCATAGAAAAAGCCAAATAGAATCAAAGGGTAGGCATTTCGAATAAACAACCAAAACTTACTACTAATTCTAGGTGAAAGCCAAGCCAAATAGGCAATGATTCCAACAAAAACAATTCTAACTAGAACATGAACCCAAACCGATTCAAGTCGGAATGAAAAAACACTTTGGTACAATAGAGTAGTAAAAATGTAACCTAGAGTAATCTTATCTATTAGGTTGAAATTTAGATTTTGTCTTATGCTTTTAAAATAAACCATCATCTATTCAGACAGATAATCCAAAACTCTCATCACCTCTCGACTTAATGCAATTGATGCAGAAGCTAGATTTTTTAAAAACTCCTCTTCGGTTGGAGTTGAGCCATCTACCAAATCGGTAATTGATTTAATAGCAAAAAAGGGTGTTTTATACAAATCGGCAACCCAAGCGATTGACGCAGCCTCCATCTCCTTAACCACGCCACCATAGGAATCTATTAACTCCAAGTCCTTGTCGATATAATCAAGAGAACTTCCTGTTGATACTATTCCTGTTTTCAAACCAAGATTTTTGGCAATCTCTCTGGTATCATAGCAATAGTATGAACCAACTCCATAAGCGTCAAAACCGGGAATTGGAATTCGTCTATCATGGTAGCAAATCATTGGAAAACTAAGGTAAACATCACCAATACTACCCCCTGCTTTTAAAAATCCTCCAGCAGTACCAGGATTAATTATCAACTCAGGTTGTAAACGACCAACTGCCGTTGCAGTGTTTAGAATTGCTGCCTGAGGTCCAATATGATCCACATTGTACCTATCGCATTTTCCACTTGTAACTAAATCAATTCGAAGCGATTTGTATTTCCCTTCATAATACTCCATGGGGAGTGGATCAAGAAGTTTACCCATATGAGATAATCCCAACTCTTCAATGATAGGCATTGCCTCATCATCCATAGCCATTATCAGTGCAATTCGATTAAATTTCATGTTCAACAATTTGTAGGTGAAAGATAGTGAAAAGTTAATTCGCTGCACGATTGAATAAAACTCAATCTTTAAAATTTCTATTAAAAAATTTTAAAAATTAACTTAAAAAAGTTGCATGTAATATTAACAGAACATACATTTGCTTATTATTTAATCATTTTATTGATTATATTAAAATCATCCACTATGTACTTTCATACAAACCTCAAAGTTCTTAGGAAACGTAAAGGGCTGACTCAGGAAGAGTTAGCTGCGCTCCTAAAGATTAAACGCCCTACACTTAACAATTACGAGAATCAGGTATCACAGCCAACCCTCGATATACAACTATCTGTATCCGATTTCTTTAGCATCTCGGTTGATACACTACTAAAAGTTGATTTAAGCACCTACACCGAGTTTCAGTTCGAAGAACTAGAGAAAGGCTCTAACATCTACACAAAAGGGACAAATCTCAGAATCCTTACTTCAACTGTAGGGGCTGATAACGAAGAAAACATTGAACTTGTAACGCAGAAAGTAAAGGCTGGATATATGTCGGGCTATGCCGATCCAGAGTACGTTAGCTCCCTTCCCGTTTACCGTTTACCCTTTCTTAAGAATGATAGAAAATACCGTACCTTCCAGATTAGCGGCGACTCGATGCTGCCTATTCCAGATGGAGCATGGGTAACTGGTGAGTTTATACAAGACTGGACCTCTATTAAAACAGGAGAAGCTTGCATAGTACTCACACGTGAAGATGGTCTAGTTTTCAAGATTGTGGAAAATTTACTAATCGAAACGGGCCATTTCAAACTATCATCTCTAAACCCACTTTTCGAACCATTTGAGGTTAGAGGACAGGATATCTTTGAGGTATGGAGGTTCGTGCACTACACCACCGATCATCTACCCGAAGGGAATGTGAGTATTGAACAACTGATGCATTCTGTGCAAAAGTTAATTCAGGAAGTGGAGGAAATTAAGAAAGAAATTAGAAAGAAGTAGGGTTTAGTGTTTAGATAAATATACCATCGACGATCAACTGTCAACAATCAACTAGAAATGGAAACGCTCGATAAGCTTAAAATACTATCAGCAGCAGCAAAGTATGATGTATCTTGCTCCTCGAGTGGTAGCAATAGAAAAAACACCGCAGGTGGGTTAGGTAACGCATCATACTCTGGCATTTGCCATAGCTTCGCTGATGATGGTCGTTGCATATCTCTTCTTAAAATCTTAATGACTAACCACTGTATTTATGACTGCGCCTATTGCACCAACCGCAGAAGTAACGATATAAAGCGAGCAACTTTTACCGTTGATGAGGTTGTTGACCTTACCATCAACTTTTATAGAAGGAATTACATTGAAGGACTTTTTTTAAGTTCTGGTGTAATTAAAAGTCCTGATTACACCATGGAACGATTGGCAAGTATTGCCAGAGATTTAAGAATCATCCATCGATTCAACGGTTATATCCACCTAAAAAGTATTCCTGGGGCAAGCCCAGACCTAATTAGATTGGCTGGACTATACGCTGACAGGATGAGCGTGAA
>Ga0209099_1001736_pt1 | contig 20965 bp, 13 predicted proteins | sample AD_JPNHW2_MetaG_FD_184430 | JGI IMG/M metagenome (GOLD analysis project Ga0209099, IMG submission 184430) | Active sludge microbial communities of municipal wastewater-treating anaerobic digesters from Japan - AD_JPNHW2_MetaG (SPAdes) (version 2) | ecosystem: Engineered > Bioreactor > Anaerobic... | reverse complement strand
GGCATCGTGCCCCTGGTTCACCCAGTAGGTGGTTTTGGTTGTCGAGGCGGGATCATTGTATGCCACAACAAGGGTGATCATCTTGATCCTACCGTCGTAGGAACCGGTGGTGTCCACATTCACTTTGACGGTCTTTCCTTCGATGAGATCCCGGACATCGTACCACATGAGATAATCGCTCGTGACCCGGTTCTCATGGTCGTTGATTATGAGGTAGGGCTCGTGATCCCCGTGCCCGGGGAATTCGCTGTTGTCATTGCCGATGATCTCACCGGTAAAGGGCTCGTAGAGGAAATTGAACGCTTCATGGCCCTTCTCAGGCCAGGTTTTCTCATACGTTCCATCACCGTCACTATCGAGCTTGTTGGTAATAGTGAATGCATAGTCGTTCTGCATGTGTCCGACATAGGCAGAGATGTAAAGCCTTGCCCAGACGATTCGTCCGGGCTCTTCAACTGCTGCATCCGGCAGGGTGAAGGTTTTTGTAACAACCGGATTTCCCCAGTCCGGCGCCGGGGTGACATCGATATACAGTCCCCCGGTGACAGTGCCGGTCTTCACGGTCTCAATGGGCAGGCCGCCAACATAATTATCGGCAGAGACAATGGTCGTAATAATGCAGCATGCAACGGCAAGAGTGAGAAGAAGCCGTGCGGTAATCCTGATTTCTGAACTGCTCCTGACTATTTTATCAAGATTCCGCTTGCAAAGACACATTCCTGTCCCCTTCAGGAAATTCTGAAATTTTCTGAGATTTGGTAATACTAAATTTAATTTTGGTAGCAGATAGTTAGTCTGAATATTATTTAACAGTTACATCGTATTATCAAAATAAAAAATCGGCACTGTAAACAACTTTCACGATGGGAACCTGAAAAAAACGACGGAGGTTACATAAAAATTTGTTATTTACGCGGTTTCCTTCATCTGAATGAGACATTTCCGATGAGGATTCAAGATAATAATAACAAGAGTATTTCTGCTCTTGTTGAAATCATCGTTTTTTTACGGTCCCAGGGAAGAAGACATCCCGCAGGATGTCTTCGACGTAGAATGCTCCCGTTCAAAGGCGCCGGACTTACGGGGGCACAGCGAAGGCGCTCTTACGATCGCCTTCTCGTATCCGCCACCCCTTGGAAGGCGGATAACCCCCATCGCGATCTCTGTGAGAAGCCGCACCAACCTGAATTTTCCTGCCCGGGTACTATCACGGGTTCTCCAGAGCCGGGATTTTTCAAAAAGATGATATCCTGTCGGGCAGAAACCCCGTGGAGGCAGATCTCAGATCGCGTGGGTGACTGCCGGGATTGTAATCTGATCGGTATATTCCACGGAGTATCCGTCAGGGAAAGAAACCCGCGTCACGGCAGGGGAGAAGTCCGGGTGGATCAGGGGGGCAAACCAGTACCTGTCCAGGATCTTCTGTGCAGAAGTGAACGAGAGCGAAGGCGTCCTCATCGTCACGACTCCGTCCTTTTCATGCTTCGATGCAAAGCCGGAAACCAGAATCCGCACCCGGCTCCCGTCCGCCTCTGTCACGGCAACCGTCCTGTTGAATTCGCTCTCCAGCGCATTTTTCAGCTCCCCGGCCGGGTCTGCGATGCGCAGGAAGACTGCAAACTGCTCGAATATCGTGAGATCATAGTCAAACGTGATTGTGGCATTGGAATCGGCCTGTACCGAGATATCGAGGTTCTTTGCGGTAAATGCGTTGGCCGGGCTTATTGTGAGACAGATAATGAATGCCGCGATAAGTATCGATACCGGCCGGATGGTACTTTGCCCTCCCGGGAATATTATGGCGTGCCGGTATCCCGGGTTATTACCCGGGGCATCCTGACATTGCCGCCGCTGGTTGCAGAACATGTAATGATCACCTTCTATCGTGATACTTCCAGAGAGATCTGTCCCTGTACAGATATGACTTTTCATTGCACCTGCACCCAAAATGCGGGGGGAGAGCCCCCCCTCACTCCTTCCGGCACATCATCACGAGGAACGCGATCGCCGAGATCACCATGACCGGGAACGCGACGGTCGGGAACTCCGGGACCGCGATTGGTGACTCGCTGATCGTGATAGTCAGAGTCTCGTCATCACTGCCGACAGCATTGGTGACGGTGAGCTTAACAGGATACGTTCCCGGGGTTGCGTATGTATATACCGGATTCTGCTCAGTGCTGTCCATCGTGCCGTCATTGTCAAAGTCCCAGGCCCATGACATGGTGCCGCCAGTTCCGGTCATGCTGATGTCGTCGAGATGCATCCACATCCCTCCCGGGCCTCCCAGGCTATTCGCTGTCAGGGCGAAGCTTATGGTATGGACTCCTGAATAGGATGACGTGTCGACCGTTACCTCCTCCCAGCCGGTTATTCCTCCCTGCCAGACAAGATCGTCCCCGATATACATTTTAGCGCCAAAGTCTCCGCCGCTGCATTCATCGCCGAGCAGGTACCAGAATTCCAGCGACCTGGTACCGGTCAGGTCGACATCCTGCGACAGGCTGAGGCTGGCGCCCGAAGCAATCTCAGATCCCCCGCCGCTCATCGAAAATACAGCCACCTTCTTTCCGGAGTGCGGTGAATATGACACTATCCCAACGCTGCCGTCTTCCATGTATCCCGTTGAATGTGTGGTCCAGCCGCTGTTCCCGCTTTCGAACCCGCCGTTGGCGATCCGTTCCGAAATGACGGTGCTGCTGCTCTCATCGGTGAACTGGACGGTCAAGGGTGCTGTACCCGATGCAGGATCCGCCGAGAATGAGGCAACAGGTGCGGCAGTGCTCGTCACGATGACGTATCCCGTCCGAACCCTGTTGCCGGAACCCCGTGGGTTAGTGGCGACTAGTTTCACCGTGTAGGTACCGGCTGCCAGGTACGTGTAAGACGGGTTCTGTTCGGTACTGTCAATGGTACCGTCGTTGTCGAAATCCCATTCCCACGAGGTCGGCTCATTGGTCGACTGGTCGGTGAACCAGACAGTCAGTGGAGCAGTGCCGCTTCTCGGGACAGCATCAAATCCGGCAACAGGAACGACTGCAAAGACCGTTATACAGTCCGTCTTGATCTTATCTGCAGATCCTGCCACATTGCCAACCGTCAGCTTTACAGAATAGATTCCTGACGAGGGGTAGGTATAGGAGGGATTCTGCACGGTGCTGTCAACGGTACCGTCATTATTGAAGTCCCAGGCCCAGCTGGTTGCATTGACAGAGGTATCAGAGAACTGAACGGTCAGCGGGGCGTCACCGGTCGTCGGGGTCGCAGTAAATCCGGCAACAGGCGGCGTGGCTGTCCAGACCGTTATGTAACCGGTTTTCACCAGTGAATTGCTCCCTCCTGCATTCGATACAGCCAGGCTCACCGTGTAGACCCCGGGGGAAACATACGTATATGTGGGATTCTGCACAGTACTGTCAACGGTACCGTCATTGTTGAAGTCCCAGGCCCAAGATATGGGAGAGTTTCCGGACTGGTCTGTAAAAATAACTTTGAACGGTTCGATACCTGAGACCACATCTGCGGTAAAAGCAGCGACCGGTGCAGGAACAGAGCTTATACCCGCAAGTATGGTGAAGTTGTTATTGGTCTCATCCGTCTCATTGACGGCATTGCCATAGTCTGCAACAACGCTCACCGAATAGGTATCCGAAGTTCCATCAGGGGTCCAGTGGAAATCAACACCCGTACTTCCCCAGGCAGAAAGGCCGCCGACCGCCTGTGTGTCCACGACCGCACCATTTACCAGGAGAACTGCGTTGAACGCAGGCGAATCGGTGCCGCCCCAATTCTCAATTGTTGCGGAAAGGGTATTGTTGGTACCGGCAATCACGACATTCGGATTTAGGCTTACCGGCACCAAATCATAGGTTTTCCGCTGAATAGACAGTGCATGCATTACCGGGGAACAGTACGTGTCTTTACCCCGGCCGACGTTTACGACCTGACTGTCGGGTACGAGCAGATCCTGCACATTGTCCCAACGGATGGCGTCGAAATAGCCCCCGCCAACATATTCCGATGCTGTCGGGAGAGTATACCCGTTCAGGTCCTCATAGTTATAGCCGGTAAGGTGGACCGAGTACAAACTGGCTGTCTGTACCTTGGACAGGTTAACTGTTCCATCCATTGTCGTTATAGAACGGTCAACGGGTTCCTGGTAATTCAGCCAGTCCAGCCCCTCGGCAACCCAGTACTCGGTCTCGGGCATGGTTTCATTCTTCACAACCACAACGAGCGTACTCCCGTACTGCCGGCCATCTCCCCAGGAAGCCGTATTGACCGTTGCCGTGTTCACTCCGCCTGCGGTCACATAGTCTGTGACATCGTAGGGAATCCATGTCACACCCATGCCGGAGATATAATATGATGGATTCGTTGCAAATGCATGGCCATTGAAGGTTGTTGCTATGGCAGAAGATGGACCCGGCCCGCCGGCAGTCCAGACACCGACATAATACCGCGCGAAGACAACAGTCCCATTCGGTACTGTGAAGGTATTGGTCGAAGACCTGCTGTCCCAGTTCGCCGTGGAAGCCACGTACATCTCGCCGTTGACGGTACCATGGGCCACTGTCGACAAAGCCGCTGTGGGAACTGCCAGCAGCATAAGGCACAGGAACAATCCTATGGCCGTCCCCGGATTCGATCTCCAGCCGGCAGGGATCTTCCCCCGGGATGCGGGAATATTCTTCGTACGGTTCATGCCGGCAGACAACCTGCCGGTTATCCGTGAAATTTTCTGTAACATCGTTTCCACCATTTTTTGTTTCATTTTTTTTTCGCAGGAACCGGGAATGGCATAGAAAATTCTCCTTCCAGCATCCCCAGAACATACATACGAAGCCGTTCATTTCCGATTGCGAACATGCTGTCCACTCTCGCAATCACATCCAAAAAGGGGAGTACCCCCTCACCCATCTTTCCTGAACGTCATTACGAGGAACCCGAGCGCCGAGATCACCATGACCGGGAACGCGACAGTCGGGAACTCCGGGACCGGGGTTCCTCCGCCGGATTCTTCTGCGGTGATGTCAAGCGTTGCTTCATCGGTCACGCCTGTGGCGTCGGTCACGGTCAGCTTCACCGGGTACGTGCCGGCTGCTGTGAACGTGTGCGATGGTGATTGCTCCGCTGACGAATTCCCGTCACCGAAGTCCCATGCCCACGAGACCGGCGAACCGGTCGAGGCATCCATGAACTGGACGGTCAGAGGGATAGTGCCGGAGGTCGTATCGACGGTGAATGCTGCGTTAAGGGTAGCCGGGGTCGCGCTGACCGTGATGGTCTGCGTTGCCTCATCGGATCCGGCACTGTTCGTAACGGTCAGCTTGACCGGGTAAGTGCCCGCTGTCGTGAACGTGTGCGACGGGTTCTGTTCGTCCGAGGTTGTGCCATCGCCAAAGTCCCACACCCACGCGACCGGAGAGCCGGTCGATGTGTCCGTGAACTTGACTTCGAGATAGTCGATCTCCGTCGTGAATGCCGCTGCCGGGATTATCGGGGCGGCTTCCACCGTGATGTAATCCGTCTTCGTTTCGTTATGGCTTCCGGCCGAGTTCGCTGCCGTGAGTTTCACGGTGTAGGTGCCGGTTGCGGTGAAGGTGTATGACGGGTTCTGTTCGGTGCTGTCAGTCGTGCCGTCATAGTTGAAGTCCCATGCCCACGTGGTCGGGGAGTGTTTCGAAGTGTCCGTGAAGTTCACAGTCAGCGGGGCTGTACCGTTTGTCACGTCGGCGGTGAACCCGGCGACCGGGGCCGCCAGGGCTTCCTCGACCTTGATGTACTCTGCCTGCGCCTTACTGCTGCTTCCCACACTGTTCGTCGCCTCGAGGGTCACCGTGTAATTCCCTGCATTGACATACGTGTGTACAGGGTTCTGAAGTGAGGACGTAGTTCCGTCACCGAACGACCATGCCCACGTGGTCGGGGAGTGTTTCGAGGTGTCCGTGAAGTTCACGGTCAGTGGTGCGATGCCCGATGTCGGAACACCTATGAAGGATACTGTGGGGACCGCCGGGGGCAGGGAACCGACGTTCTGATACCCATAGGAAATTCCGTCTTGCGCTCCAACCAGGAGATCGTAGTCTCCGTCGGCATCGAGGTCCGCAAACGAGGGGGTAGCATAAATCCCGATATCCGGGGTATTCCATGCCGGTTTTGCCGTCCAGGCGAGGCTTCCGGTACTTCCGGTATTCTCATAGCCGTACGTAATCCCGCTGCCTTCTCCGATCATGAGATCAAAGTCCCCATCGTTATCCAGATCCGCAAACGAGGGTGCAGCTCTGCTCCCGATATCCGGGGTATTCCATGCCGGTTTTGCCGTCCAGGCGGGGCTGCCAGCACTTCCGGTATTCTCATAGCCGTAGGTAATCCCCAGTTTTTCACCGATCATGAGATCGTAATCTCCGTCCCCATCCAGATCCGCAAGCGAGGGTCTGGCGATATCTCCAATATCCGGGACATTCCATGCCGGTTTTGCCGTCCAGGTGGGACTGCCAGCACTTCCGGTATTCTCATAGCCGTACGTAATCCCGTCTCTTCCTCCGATCATTAGATCAGAGTCCCCATCGCCATCCAGATCCGCAAACGAGGGTGCTGCCAAACTACCAACACTCGGGACATCCCAGGATGAACTGGCGAGATAGACCGGTCCGATAGTGACAAGAACTGAAATTGAATCGGCACGGGTCAGGGAACTGCTTCCAGCCGGGTTCGTGACTGTAAGGTTGACCGTATAATTCCCTGCTATAACAAAGGAATGTGCCGGGTTCTGGCTGGTCGAGGTGCTACCATCGCCAAAGTCCCAGAGCCATGAGAGCGGCTGGTTTTCGGACAGGTCTGTAAAGGTAACCGTGAGGGGCTGGTTCCCGGAGACGGGAGTTGCCGAAAAGTTCGCGACCGGAGGGAGATACACGGTAATTATATCCGTTTTCTTCTGGCTGTTGGTCCCGGCAGCATTCCCGACCGTCAGGCTCACGGTATATTTACCCTTGTCGGAATAGGTATGGGTGGGGTTCTGCTCGGTGCTGTCGATGATCCCATCGTTCTCGAAGTCCCAGGCCCATGAGGTTGGGTTCCTCGTGGAGCGATCGATGAAATGCACCGAGAGGGGCGCTCCGCCATTGATCGGTATCGCCCCGAAATCGGCATTCGGGATGAGGGGAATGTACCCGGTATTCTCGTACACGGTCGTTGTCCCGACTGACAGGAGCAGGTCATCGTCCCCGTCGTTATCAAGGTCCGCTGCAACAGGGTGCTGCAGTCCGGACCCTCTCGGTGCATTCCAGTCGGCTTTTGCGGTCCAGGAAGGATGGGTAGCACTCCCGGTGTTTTCGAGGGCATACGTATTGCCATTGTTGTAAGAGATAAAGAGGTCGTAGTCCCCGTCCCCGTCCAGGTCGGAAATCACGGGCATCGGGCAGTAACCGGACACTCCCGAGATAGTCCAGGCAGAAGTGGCAGTCCATGCCGGGCTGGTGACAGTTCCGGTATTCTCATAGCGGTAGATGTTGGTGAAGGAACCGGCGAGGATATCGTAATCCCCGTCATCGTCAAGATCGGCAAGTACCGGAAATGCGTCATTGTTTCCGAAATCGGGCATATTCCACGAGGGTCTGGAGGTCCATACCGGGCTGCTTACATTCCCGGTATTCTCGTAGGCATCTGCCCATCCATACATATTCCCTACCAGGACATCAACATCCCCATCGCTGTCAAGGTCAGCGAACGCCGGATGTGAACTAAGAACTGTTGTCGGTAGATTCCATGCGGGTTTCGCCATCCATACCGGGCTGCTGGCATTCCCGGTATTTTCGTAGGCAGAGTAGATATTCATGAGATCTAAATCCCCGTCATTGTCAAGATCTGCCAGATCACCCGAATTTCCGGGAGCCGACCAGGCTGAAGCAGTCCATACCGGACCTACACCCATGATTGTCGAGATATAATCGACCCTGGAAGTGGAATTGCTTCCGGCAGGATTCGTCACATCCAGGGAGACGGTGTAGGTGCCGCCGTAACTGTACCGGTGGGACGGGTTCTGGCTGGTCGAGGTGCTACCGTCGCCGAAATCCCAGAGCCACGAGGAGGGTACGTTTTCCGACCGGTCGGTAAACGTCACGGTGAGCGGGGTAGTTCCCGAGACGGGTGTCCCCGAAAAGTTGGCAACCGGTGGACCGTATGCGGTGATAAAGGAACTCTTCACCTTACTGTTCGTCCCGGCTGCATTGCCAGCCGTCAGGCTGACGGTATATTTTTCCGCGGCGGCATAGGTATGGGTGGGGTTCTGTTCGGTGCTGTCTATGATACCATCATTCTCAAAGTCCCAGGACCAGGATGTCGGCACATTTGCAGAGGTATCGTTGAACTGGACCATCAGCGGGACGATTCCGCTTGTTGGTGTTGCCGTGAAGTCCGCCACAGGGACAATTGCAGAGACCGAGATGTAATCCGTTTTCGTCTCGGTATCGGTCCCGGCGGCATTGCCTGCCGTCAGGCTGACGGTGTAGTTCGCGGGGATCCTGTAGATATGAGTGGGGTTCTGCTCGTTGCTGTCTATGGTACCGTCATTCTCAAAATCCCAGGACCAGGTTATCGGGGAATTCGTGGACTGGTCGGTGAAGGAAACGGTAAGCGGCGCATCTCCGGATGTCGTACTTGTAGTGAATTCCGCATCCGGGAGGACCGCCGAACTCGTTCCGATCAGGACATCCAGCGAGTTGCTCTCATCGTTTTCATCAACCCGGTTGTCCGGGTCTACAACAACGGTAAGGGTATACGAGGTTGCATTTCCCGAGGTCCAGTTGAAATCCACGGTTGTCGTACTCCCGCTTGGGAGGCTGGTAACAGATTGTGTGCTCAGGACGGTTTCCCCATTGAGAAGTTGGACATCGAATGCAGGAGCATCGCGGCCCCCCTGGTTTTCAATGGTTGCGGTCAGGGTGTTGCTGGCATCAGTGATAATAATCTGCGGAGTCAGGCTGACCGGCACGAGATTTGGGGTCTTGTTGACAACCGTCAAAGCCATGAGAACCGGGGAACAGTAGGAATCAGATCCCAGACCGACGTTCACCGTCTGGGAACCGGGTACTAAAAGTCCCTGCACGTCATCCCACCGGAGATAGTTGAAATATTCCCCGCTCACGCTCCTGGCAGCGGCAGGGAGTGCGTTACCGTTCAGGTCTTCATAGTTGAAACCGGTCAGGTGGACCGAGTGCAGGCTTGCGTCCTGTACATTCGAAGGATCAACCGTTCCTGTAAATATTGTAGAGGTATTCTCATCGGCACCGTATCCATTGTCATAATGGAGCCAGCTCAGACCTTCTGCAACCCAGTACTCGGTCTCCGGGAAGCTTTCATTTCGTAAGACAACAACGAGCGTTGTGCCGTACTGCCGGCCGTCACCCCAGGATGTGGTATCAACCGTTGCGGTGTTTATTCCGTTGGCGATCACGTAATCCGTGACATTGTACGGTACCCAGGACACCCCCATCCCGGAATTATAGGAAGGTCGATTTCGCGTTTCGAATGCATGGCCGTTGAATGTTGTTGCTATGGCAGAAGATGAATCCACCCAGCCAGCAGTCCAGACACCAACATAGTAGCCAGCCCAGACCACGGTCCCGTTCGGTACGGCGAATGTGTTGGTCGATGACTTGCTGTACCAGTTTGCAGTTGATTCAACATACATCTGTCCTTCCAGGTTGCCGTGCGATACCGTAGTCAGCCCGTTGGCCGCTGCAACCGGCGCAGCCAGCACCGCAAGAGCGAGCAGCAGCCCGATGAGAAGCATGCAGTTCCAGCCGCCGGTTGCTATTTTCCCCCCACCATGGGAGATGACGGTGTTCGATGGGCAATTCATGACGGCAGCCGGGCTGCCGGGTAAGAAGACTCTTCGCTGGCTCATTCTGAATTCTCCGATGTCGTTTTCTCATCGCAGGTGCAGGGGAACCGGCACGCCGGGATGTCTGTAGCCGGCGTTCCCGGGTCCCGTGCCTGGATGAGTGCAGCCGGAGCCCATATTATGAGACGGGAGAGAGTTACTGCCTTGTTCCAGGATGATGCCCGGAACCCCGGCTGCAATGCACCGGACGTGTTCGTGGCTACCATTTAACTGTTATGATCTTTTTGTATTATCGTAACATTTTATCACCATATTTAAATTTTTTTGATCTGACAGTATGCGAATTTTTCAGATTTTAGTGATTTTATGGGTACACCTTCGCTGTTTCCGGATTTTTCCCACTCATACGGCCCGGTGCAAGGCACCGGTGACTGGCAATGATGAAAATCCGCGTGCTATGGGGCCGGATTCCGTTGTTCCCTGACGTGCCGGTCCCGCATTTTTTCGGAAAAATGGTGAGAGGGGGCGGAAGTGTTACGTTCAGTATACAGATCATGTAAAAAAGTACAATTTTGTATGCCAGCACATCCTCGACACTGTCGGTGCAAAGGATCCTGCCGCGACTATCGTTTCCGTAATCATCGGTATTAGACCCCCAACAGTCTGTAAATTTCAGTCCCGGCTCTTCGTCCGGGAAGGTGTTCGGATAAAAATCAAATTTGTTCCGGTTGCTTATGTTCTTCGTAGGTTCCGTTGATTGAAGGGAGAGAAAGTGTTGTTGATTATCCAAGGTTCATGGAGGAAAATTTGGAGAAGTAATGGTGTCCGGATCCTCCACCATCCGGCAGGAAAAACGGGAACCGGTGCGCAGATTTTACCAATCCTCAACGATACCTGTCAAGAACCTTCTCAATCCCAGCGGCAAACAGGGAGAAATCCCCGATGTTTCCGGTCAGCAGTTGGAATGCAAGGGCATCGTCAATCGTCCCGTACCGGTGCACGACAATAGTCCGGAATCCTCTCATCCGGTGAATCTTCTCCTGCAAGGACAGGCTGATAAGACCATTATCCAGAAGGTACATAAGGATGTCTTCGTCGTCCCCGGGAACGTCGAGTGCGAGATCCGTCTTGATGATGGCGCAGATATCAAAAACATTCTCAATGGCAAATTCCGTTCTCTTGTAGATACCGTCTTTCATAAGGCCGGGGTTACGGAATTCCCCCGCTGTTGCAGGCAGGTGCTGCCGCACGACTGAGACGCCATCGGCAGTCTCTTTTAATTTAATCCTTATGACCGTCTCCCGCAGGTGTTTTTTGTCATAGTAGTGCAGCCTCGCCGGAATAATCAAACAGCCGGTGCTTGAAATTATCGAAATCTTTGAGCGTCTCGACTGCTTTCTCGTATAAAAAAACCGGATCCCGGACAAAAACCGGTATGCCCCGGAGAACCTCCATTCGTACGTACAGGGGTAACAACTGGAAAATCTGGATATCAAAACGTGTCCCGGGAAGGGCCGACAAAATCGCGTGACGGAACTGTGCAGCCTCGTTACGACCGTCATCATAATACAGGCAGAGGTCGATATCCGAAGATCCGGTCATGCGGCCTTCTGCTGCCGAACCATAGAGAATAATGAATTGTACGTTCCTAAACCCGGAGAGCTTCTCCATCCGGCGCAGCGCCGCATCTGCATATGCCCGGACATCCAGAGTGAGTTCCAACGATCCCGGCCTGTTGGCACGCTGCATCCTCCGCATGAACAATTCTTTCACCATTCCTTTTATTCTTTCCCCGGTATTTCCGGGCCCGCTTTCCCCTCCCGGGGCAACATCACTTTCAGAGGGGTCTGGAGATCTTGGCTGAATGAGGGGATGTCTTCAACATCCTCAAGGCTGTTCGTCACCATGTGCCACCGGGTAGAGTACCTGGAGGATAGATGGGGGGGAACCGGGGGGAACAGTACCTGCTGCAACACGACTACAATTTTTTATATTTGTAGCACAATGTGCTATTATGAACGATCTTCTCGAAGCCCCGTGCGGCCTCCACTGCGGGGTATGCTTCCTCTACAGGGCCCGGAGCGATGAAGCAATCAGGTCGCTGGTCGCGGAGAAGTTCGGCATCCCGGCAGAGAAGGCTGCCTGTCCCGGCTGCCGGGAAGTCAGCGGTTTCTGCCCGGTCATCGGCGGACAGTGCGCGACGTTTGTCTGTGCGAGAGAGAACGGGGTTGCGTTCTGCTCTGAGTGCACACGGTTTCCCTGCCGGAAACTGATGCCGTGCGCCGATCAGGCATCCGAACTCCCGCAGAACATCAAGGTCTTCAGCCTCGCCCTGAGAAAGGCCCGGGGGGACGAGGAATGGAAAACGTCGATCAGGGAGATGTACATCCGCTACTTCAAAGGGAAGATGATCATCGGCGAGGGCCCGTCGTTGCCTGAGGAATGACGGGATAATCCCGGTCGAAGGGTAATACGTTCGGCACGCCGGAAGAATACCTGCCGGTTACAGGGTTCCGGGTGCGGTTGGAGAAAAAGGGTGGAAACAGGTATGGTGCTGTATCCGGAGATTGTCATAGCGGGATGCGGAAATCCCCTCTTCGCGGACGACGGATATGGTCCGGCAGTGGCAGAGGAACTGAAGAACCTTCCGTTTCCGGACAATGTGAAGGTAGTTGATGCAGGTACCAGCGGGACATCTCATATATTCACCCTGCTGGATCCGGAAAGAACAAAGAGACTGATCATCATCGATGCCGTGGATTTTAATGCAGAGCCCGGATCGATAGCTCTCTTCAGGCCGGGCGATCTGCCACCGGGCAGTTACTGCGATCCCTTCTCATGGGACATTGCCGGACCGCTCGACCTGATCAAGGACCGGATCGATATCCGGATCATCGGGTGCCAGCCAGAAAGGATTTCCTACCCGGATGTCGCTATGGGGCTCTCAGGGGAAATCCGCAGGGCCATACCCCTGACGGTCAAAATTGTGCTTGACATGATCGGCGGAAGAGAAGAAACCGGCAGGAGGATCCGGAAGGGACGGCCGGTAAGACCGTGACCGGTGAACCGGGATGGTTCCGGGCAGTTCATCTCCTGCCGGTATGCCGGACAAGGCCCCGGCCACCGGTATGTTTCGTCATGGAACACCGGCGGAGACGAATGCAAAGAGATCTCATCTTCCGATCCTGCCGCATGGCCGCAAGGCAGGTATACAAGCAAGGAGTTCTGAGGAGAAAACCGGGAAATCCTCAGTCCGGCAGAGACACAGGTTTTCCCGGACGAGAAGAAATCCTTCCAGTGCAGGGTAACAGCAGGTACAATTTTTGTTTGTATTCTGTATCTGAGGGGGGAAACCCGGATTGCGACCTCAGGAGAACAACGGCACCGGATCGATATTCCGGTACCTTGTACCCGCCCGACCCCCCACTCGCGATGAATGGGAATGCAGTGAGATTTCACGTCGGAAAAATCACCCGAAAACCGGATAAAAACAAAAGGACTTGGGGGGGTCGGATGGGTACATCGGGACATGAGGAGGGGTACCGGACCATAACGACCCCATGCAGGACAACGAAATGCCCGGCCCCGGCTCATCACCGGTGACTTCAGGAAAACAAGGTGCCGGTAGCCGCCCGGTACCGCGACCGGAAAGGGCTGTGGTGAGGAGGGGGTGTACCCATCCGACCCCCTGCAAATCCCCATCACCAGAAAGGCCCGGCCGGGCACCACCGGGCACCATTGCCCGTAAGCAACTGTACGCAAAGATCGGACCGATAATTCCGGTACTCCGTTCCAACAGTCCGCCTGCATAATTGCCGGGACATGAACCTCGGATCTATTTTAACCGGCAGAATCCCCTGACAGGTGTGTATCCGGCGGTTTCCAACCGGTTTGTCCGGGGCATATCCCGGCTTTATCAGGCAGATCGTTTCACTGTCGGCACCGGGGATCCGGCATCCTGCACCGGGTGCCGGGCACGGGGTGAAAACGGATCTTCACTCTCAAGGAAATCGTGCAGGATGCCAAAGACCGCATTGCTCCCGTGGTACCGTATCGGGCAGAGAGTAAGTCCGACCGGGATCTCCCTGCCCCCGGGTACCGCGACAACCTGCCGGGTGTGGGGGATCACGCGGCCTTCGTCCTGCACCTGCCGGGACATCCGGGCCACCTCGTCGCCGCTTCCGGGAACGAACCATGAATAAAAGTCCTTTTCGGATGGCGGGACTGACTCATCCGCGCACCAGAGCTGGCCGGCGATCCGGTTCGCATAGAGAACGGATCCCCGGTCATGGATGACAACCGCGTAGGGAAGAGACTCGATGACCTGCCGGTATGCCTGTTCGTTTTCCTGCAGGGTGCACTGGCTCTGTTCCAGTTCATGGAGGGTATGCCGGACTTCCTCTTCCATGGCTGCGACCTGCCCGCAGGCTGCACCCAGTTCCTCGTTCTTCTTCAGCAGGTCCTGCTGGATCGCTTCGAGCCGTTCGTTATTCTCGCTGATCTTCCGGTTCTTCTGTTCGAGCATCTCGCGGAACCGGCGCTGTTCGGCGATAATCTCCTTCCGCTTTGTGATATCCCGCAGTGTGGCGATGACGCCGGTGATGGTTCCGGTACGATCGCGGAACGGCGTCGCCTTGATCCACAGGATAACCGTCTTACCGGAGGGAAGTGTCGCCTGCGACTCGGCAATCAGGAGGTCCGGTTCGTTTGTTTTGACATGGTACTCGTTATTGAGGACAACGGCATCCGGGTGAAGGATCAGGTCGGGCAGGATCGGGCGCCGTTCCCCGTAGAGAGGAATGGCATATTCATAGTTACCTTTTTTAAGCAGGGCGTCAGCGGGTACTCCGGTCAGCTCCTCCGCTGCACGGTTCCAGACAATCAGGGTACCGCCGGCATCGATCGCTATCGTCGGGTCAGGTAGGAAATCGAGGATATCGGCCATCCGCTGCCGGGTCTCCTCGGCCGCCCGCTTGGTCCGGTCATACCCGACTGCCTCACGGATCTTGTGGATCAGTTCGGTGAACTGGGCTTTTGGCTCCCCCCCTTTCTGGAGATAGAAAGCAGCACCGTTGTTGAGCGCCTCGATGACGACTTCCTCGCGCCCCCGCCCGGTAAACAGGATGAACGGGATGGTGCACCCTTCGGACTTCAGCTCTTTTAAAAGTCCGATGCCGTTCATGCCGGGCATCTCGTAATCGGAGACAATTACATCGAAATGCCCGACACGGATCTTTTCAAGGGCGTCCCGTGCAGATGCAGCGGTCTTAATCCGGAGGTCCCTGTCGGCACAGCTCAGGTAGGTGCTGCCCAGTTCAAGGAGAGCCGGTTCATCATCGACAAGCAGGACGCATATCGACATCATTATATCGCTATTATCACACTTATATATTATTTTTTGCTAACATTTTATTTGTGAAGTATCCCGAAATCATCTGATAATATCCCTGAATTGCGATATGGGCAGATTAACGAATCGGGGTATCACAATCCGGAATTTCCAGGAAACATCGGAAACCAGAAAATTTTTTACGTACATACCGTGACGGATCCCGGATCCTCCCGGGTTCCGGCAGCACAGGGCAGCTTCTTCGTATCGTGGTAGCCGGAAACAAAAAAATCAATGTAAAAATTATGAAAGATTAATTGAAAGGTAATACCAGATACTACAATCGGGTACTATGGATCTTCCTCCGGCAAAAAAGAAGGACAGCCATGACAGCCAGCAGGCAGATAAGGACAGGGCCCGGAAAATCCTCGTCGACGCCGGGATCCTGAAAGTACCGCAGGAGTGCCGGTACTGCGGCAGTTCTGCCGTCAGGAGCCTCCGCCGGGACCGGTACCGGTGCCGGGAGTGCGGGACGGAGTGGGGCCTGAAAAAAGGGAGCATTCTCGAAGGTACGAGGATCTCGTATCAAACGTTCCTCAACCTTGTCCGGCTGTTCGCAGACGATGTCCCGGTCAATGATGCCGCATCCCGGCTTGGGATAGCCAGAAACACGGCATACGGGATATATTCAGGGATCCGGTCAACCCTCCCAAGAAACAACCATACCAAAGAGATTGAAGGTCTCCGGATGAACTCCCGCGGCACCGGGACCGGAAATGCCCTGCCGGCAGATCCTCCCGTGACGGTAAAGACCCCGGACCATGCAGTTATTTTCGGAATCCGGCTGCAGAACGGTACGGTTGTCATCGAACCGGTACAGGACCCGGATCCCGATGTGATCATGGCGCTGCCCGTTCCGGCCATGCAGCGGGGCAACATCCTCTTTATCGATGCGTACGGGAAGAAGTACCAGGGGTTCATCACGTACCGCACAGCCCGTACGGGGCGGGAGATCGTCAGGATCAGGCCCCGTTGCGGGCTCACGTGGTCGCCACTGTCGGATTTCTGGACATTCACCGGGAAGTCATGGGCACGTCACCGGGGAATAGACCGCAGGAATATCCCTGAATATGTCCAGGAACTTGCCTTCCGGTTCAACCACCGGCATTTAGATCTCTTCCCGGTAATCCTGGAGACGATCGCCCGGGCAGAGTATCCCGCGTAATCCCCCCGGATTGAACTGGCTATCCGGACGAAAAACGTTTGAAAATGCCACTATATCCTCATTATTCATACTATCAAAGAATAAACAGGGAAATTCGTAGAACGGAGGAAGAATTTCCCCGGAACCGGGCGTTTTTCCGTACACCCCCATGGGAAGACTCCCACGAAAGTTCCGAACTGTTCCCGCATTCCTTCTCAATGTTCCCCCGGATTGCAGGTGACCGGAACTGCGGCACACTGCATACGGATATGGGATTGTGTTTGTGTCATACTTCCGTTTCCCGGAAAAAGAAGGATTGACTCATTACTCCTTCCGGAAGGTTATCGCAAGGAACGCAATCGCACCGATCATCATGACCGGGAATGCCACGGCCGGGAACTCCGGCACCGGGGTCCCGCCAGATCCTTCTGCAGTGAGGGTAAGCGATTCTTCATCCGTAGCACCTGCTGCATCAGTCACCGTCAGCTTCACCGTGTACGTGCCTGCGGTCGTGAACGTGTGCGAAGGAGACTGCTCCTCCGAAGTTGTGCCGTCGCCGAAGTCCCAGGACCAGCCTGAAGGAGTGACGGAACTGGTTGCGCTGATGTCGTCGAAGTATATTGTCGAGCCCCCGGGACCTTCGAGACCATCACCGTTGAAAGAGAATCTGACCGTGTGGACTCCGGTATAGGACGAGGTATCGATGGATACCCTGGTCCAGCTGCCCGCATCTCCCCCGGTCCAGACATTATTGCCATCGACAGACAGTGCCGGATATCCTCCAACCTCGGTTTCTGTCCGATAGTAAAAGGCCAGGGAACCGGTACCGGTCAGGTCGATATCCTGCGAGATGCCGAGGGATCCGCTTCCTATCCAGGCATCGTTGCCGGCTCCCATAGTTATCGCATTGTTTCCGGAATGTCGCTGGTATGACATGACGCTGACTTCCCCACAGGAAGCGAGCTCGCCCGATGTCGTAACGGTCCAGCCGCTGATCCCGCTCTCAAACCCGCCGTTCGTGAGCCGTTCGGCAGTCCCGCCGCTCTGATCGGTGAACTGAACTGTCAGGGGAACCGTACCGCTGGCAGGTGTTGCGGTGAATGCTGCAACGAGACCGGATTTGACGATGATATTCCCGGTTTTCACAACCGTGTTGCTCCCGCCCTTGTTGGTTACGGTCAGTTTCACCGAGTAGGTTCCTGTCACCGGGTAAGTATACGACGGGTTCTGATTCGTGCTGTCCACCACGCCGTCGTTGTTGAAGTCCCACGCATAGGTCAGCGGGGCCGTGCCGGTTGACGCATCCGTGAACTGCACTGTCAGCGGCACCGTGCCGCTGGTGGGTGTTGCGGTGAATGCCGCAACAGGCGCAGTCGGTGAAGCGGTTGCGATGTATCCTGTTTTCACCTCATCGTCCGTTCCTGCCGGGTTGGTGACGGTCAGTTTTACCGAAAAAGATCCTACCGAAGTGTACGTATATGACGGGTTTTTCTCGGTACTGTCCACTACGCCGTCATTGTTAAAGTCCCACGCATAGGTCAGCGGGGCTGTCCCGGTCGACGTATCCGTGAACTGCACCGTCAGCGGAGTATAGCCGCTGGTGGGCGTTGCGGTGAATGCCGCAAGCGGGCCTACCGCCGGCTTTGCCGTTACGTAATCCGTCTTGATCTCTTCATCCGATCCCGCCGCATTTGTGACCGTCAGTTTCACCGTATAGATCCCGGCCGAAGTGTATGTATATGACGGGTTCTGCTCCGTGCTGTCCACCACGCCGTCGTTGTTGAAGTCCCACGCATAGGTCCGCGGGACAGTTCCGGTCGACGCATCCGTGAATGTAACGGTCAGCGGGGTATAGCCGCTGGTGGGTGTCGCGGTGAATGCAGATACCGGTGGAACCGGCGATACCGTGATGTAACCAGCTTTCACGATCGAGTTGCTCCCGCCGCCGTTGGTGACCGTCAGTATCACGGAGAATGTCCCGGCCGAAACATAGGTATATGACGGGTTCTGCTCAGTGCTGTCTACTATGCCGTCATTGTTGAAGTCCCACGCATAGGTCCGCGGGGCTGTCCCGGTAGAGGCATCCGTGAATGTAACGGTCAGCGGGGTATAACCGCTGACTGGTGTTGCGGTGAATGCAGCTACCGGTGGAACCGGCGATACTGTGATGAGATCTGATTTCACAATCGGGTTGCTCCCCCCGCCATTGGTGGCCGTCAGTTTCACCGTGTAGGTTCCTATGGTTGTGAACGTATATGACGGGTTCTGCTCGGTGCTGTCTACTACGCCGTCGTTGTTGAAGTCCCATGCCCACGATATCGGTAAGTTCCCGGACTGGTCGGTGAATTGTACTTCAAGCGGAACGAGTCCTGATGTCCTGTCGGTAGTAAAGCCGGCAACCGGCGCGGGTGCCGAACTGGTGCCCGCCCAGATTGTCAACCGGTTGTTGCTCTCATCCGTTTCAGACACTGCATTATCAGTGTCGGTAACCACGCTGACACTGTACCGGTACGATGTTCCATCGGGAGTCCAGTGGAGATCAATGCTCTTGCTGGTGCCTCCCGCCTCTATACCATCGATAGTTGCGGTATCTGCGATTTCGTCATTTACCAGAAGTGAGACATTGAATGCGGACGATGCGATGTTTCCCCGGTTTTCAATCGTTGCGGTCATCGTGTTACTTGTGCCCGAAGTGACGACTGCCGGGGTCAGGCTTACCGGTACAAGATCGGTTCTTTTATATTCGATTGACAGCACGTGGAGGACCGGGGAACAGTAAGAATCATCTCCACGGCCGACGTTCACTACCTGGCTGCCGGGTACAAGCAAATTTTCCACGCCGTCCCAACGGATGGCATTGATGTAACTGCCACCCATATATTCCGATGCTGCCGGAAGGGTGTACCCGTTCAGGTCCTCGTAGTTGTACCCGGTAAGGTGGACTGAATACAAGCTGGCGGTCTGCACGTTCGAATTGTCAACCGTTCCTTCCATTGTTGTGGCAGAACTGTCCACAGGGGTTTGGTAATTCAGCCAGTCCAGACCTTCGGTAACCCAGTACTCGGTTGTTGCCATGCTCTCATTCCGCAGGACTACGACAAGCGTGCTGCCGTACTGCCTGCCGTCGCCCCAGGACCCACCGACTGTCGCCGTGTTTACTTCCCCGGCCTTCACGTAATCAGTAACATCGTACGGGACCCATGTGACGCCCATGCCGGATACATAGTATGATGGTTTTGGATCGAACGTGTGGCCGTTGAAGGTCGTAGTAAGATACGAAGAGGATGTCAGCCAGCCGGCAGTCCAGATGCCGGCATAAAACCGTGCAAACACCACCTCCCCGTCAGGCACATTGAAGGTGTTCGTCGAGTACCCGCTGGGCCAGTTTGACGTAGATGCGACATACGTCTCGCCGTTCACAGTTCCATGAGCTACCGTTGATAATGCTGCTACGGGAACGGTCAACAGGATAAGGCACAGGAAGAGACCGATGGCAGTCAACGGGACGAGTCTTCTCTCAACAGGTTTTTCCACACAAAGTTCAGGAAATATACTTGATTTGAGATTTAGTAAGGCAGACTGGCTGCCGGGTAAGCGCAAACTTCTGGTTGTCATTGTTATTCACCATAGTATTTTTTAAGATTTCTCACGCGGGCAACGGAGACTGGACGGCAGGCCCCTCCTGCCGGAATCCCCTGTTCATACCTCAGGTTTCATTCATGCCGATGCAAGACCTGCCGTCGGCTATCAGGCATCACATCTAAAAAAGTTGGGGAAGATCTCCTTACTCCTTCCGGTATGTCATCATGAGGAACGCGAGTGCCGAGATTACCATAACCGGGAATGCAAGAGTCGGGAACTCAGGGACCGGGGTTCCTCCGGACTCTTTCGCGGTGATGGTAAGCATCTCCATATCTGTCGCACCTGTTGCATCAGTCACGGTGAGCTTCACCGTATAGGTTCCTGCATCCGCAAAGGTATGTGAGGGGGATTGCCCGTCAGAGGTTGTACCATCGCCAAAGTCCCATGCCCACGAGACCGGCGAGCCGGTCGAGGCATCGGTGAACTGCACGGTCAGCGGGATGGTACCGGAGGTCGGATCTGCGGTGAATGCTGCATCAAGAACACCTGGCGCGGCTGCCACCGTGATGCTCTTCGTCTCGCTGTCGCTGCCGGCTGCATTCGTGACTGTCAACGTGACCTGATACGTCCCGGCTGCCGCATACGTGTACTCCGGGTTCTGGACGGTACTGTCAACGGTACCGTCGTTGTTGAAGTCCCACGCATACGTCAGAGGGGCTGTCCCGGTCGACGCATCCGTGAACTTGACGTTGAGATAGTTGATCTCCGTCGAGAATGCCGCTGCCGGTGCTACCGGGGCTGCTGCCACCGTAAGGCTCTTCGTCTCGCTGTCGCTGCCGGCTGCATTCGTGACCGTCAAGGTGACCTGATACGTCCCGGCTGCCGCATACGTGTACTCCGGGTTCTGGACGGTGCTGTCAACGGTACCGTCGTTGTTGAAGTCCCACGCATACGTCAGAGGGGCTGTCCCGGTCGATGCATCCGTGAACTTGACGTTGAGATAGTT
>Ga0209099_1001735_pt1 | contig 20966 bp, 21 predicted proteins | sample AD_JPNHW2_MetaG_FD_184430 | JGI IMG/M metagenome (GOLD analysis project Ga0209099, IMG submission 184430) | Active sludge microbial communities of municipal wastewater-treating anaerobic digesters from Japan - AD_JPNHW2_MetaG (SPAdes) (version 2) | ecosystem: Engineered > Bioreactor > Anaerobic... | reverse complement strand
CCGCTCCATCCCCTCGCCCCACTCTTGGATGAGCCGTGCCTCGCTCTCGGTCCCGACCGTGATGAGGGTCTCCTGCGACACGAGGAAGAGTTCCTGGACAATCTGTTCCCACATCTCTTTTGAAAAATCATTGATCGCGCCCATCATGATCCCGATGCCCCGGGGGACCGGCTGAATAAACCGGGACGCGACCAGTGCGTCGAGGCACATCGTCTCTGCCGGCAGCAGGCGTCCCGCTGCAAGCCCCCGGGTGATGAGGGAGGCATCGTTGTCATAAGCAAGCGGGGAATACCCGAGATCCCGGAGCACGAGCGAACCGACACCGGAACCGCAGCAGCAGTCTATGCAGGTCTCTTTGCTCCCCCGGCCCCAGTGCTTTTCGATCAGGGTGGTGAGGATCCCGCGCCGGACCGGGTTGAGATCCTCGAGAGCGGGAGGAACTTCCTCTGACAGGAGGTTGCTGAAGTATTCCCGGACCGCGGCTGAAAAGACCTCCCGGTCCTCCTCGTAGATCTGGCCGTTCATGTTCTCGAACTGCTCGATGAGTTCCACGGAGGGGTGCCGGTACAGGAACGATCCTGCCACCCATCCGTCGGTACCGTGGAATGCAAGGGCGACCGGCTCTTCCTGCTCGTCTACGAGGAGTCGTCCTTCGTCGCCACCGGCTGCTGCAAGCACGTTGTTGAACAGGCTTTCCGTCTGGGCCGGAAATTCCGGCTCCACGAACCGGACTGCATCGATTCCGAAAATTTCCGTAACATTCATGCGCCACGCTCGATCCGCATGCCGTGCGGTGCGGTAATAGTGCCGTCGATCTTTGCATCCTCGTGGAGCACGATCGAACGGGCGATCACGTCCCCGAGGATGCGGGCTCCCTTCTTCACGTGGACCGTGCTCCCGCTCTCGACGTTCCCGTGCACGGTGACCCCGTTGGTGACACGGATCCGGTTCTTTGCCCGCAGGCTGCCGAAGACGACCGTGTCCTGCTGGACATCGATGGAACCCGCCCGGATATTCCCGTGCAGCCGGCAGTTCCTGCCGATCTTCATGGTCGAGGGAACAGAAAAGAGTTTCATGTTCAGTTTCGACCGTGCGGGGATCATGAGCGGGATCTTGGTATTGTCCTCATCGTCCGTTACCATCCCGTCCAGGATCCGGTCGAGTTCCTTCTCGTTCTGGATATGGAGAAGCGTCATCAGGTAAATAATAATGAACATGAAGACCGGCATCGGATTCCTGACCTCGATAGTGCCCCTGGCCTCGAACCCCTCCTTTATCTCGACCTTCTCCCCGATATCGAGCGCCCCGTTCACCTCAAGTCTGCCATTGATCCGGACGCCTTCGCCGATATAGGCGTCCTCCTTTGCGATCACGTCGTTTCCGATCTCGCACCAGTTCCCGATGCGGGCGTCCCCGTTTGCCCAGACGTACTCGCGGATCTTCGAGGACTCACCTACGTACACGTCAGCTCCCCGGAGCCCGTAATCGATCTGGCAGAACTCCCCGATCACGATGTCATGGTCGGTCTTGAGGCTGTGCTCCTGCAGTTCCGTCCCGTCCGGCAGCAGACAGTGGTTATGCCAGTTCTTTTGCGCTCGCTCCGTCATACATCTCCCAAAAATTCAGGCCCCGAACTTGTGCGCCCTGTTTATCATGTCAAGGGCTATCGGCATCAGGTCGCAGCCATCGATCCTCAGAAGGCCGCCCTTGGCGCAGGAATATTCGTCGAACCTGACCACGTCGTCCATCCGTACGCCTTCGCCGCGGATTATCACCGGTACGGGATCTGCACTATGGTCCTTGATGGTGCAGGGTGTGGAGTGGTCGGCGCAGATGATGATGATGCAGTCTTTTTGTGCCAGCAGCGGTTCGAGCACCGCATCGATCTTCTCGATAAAGTCCCGTTTCTGGACGGCGAGGCCGTCGTGCCCTGACTCGTCGGCCCCCTTGATATTGACGAGCACGAAGTCCTTTGTTCTGAGTTCTGCCTGTGCTGCTGCGATCTTACCGGCAATATTGCTGTCCTGCGAGCCGGTGATCCCGTTGACAGGGACATGCTCCAGCCTTACGGCGCTGCCGATGCCGGTGATGAGGCTTGCCGCCGAGATGACGCTTCCTTTCAGGCCGTATTTTCTCTCAAAGGGCTCGAAGTCCCCCATCTCCCCGGCGCCCCGCAGCAGGACGATGTTGGCAGGGGCGAGGCCTTTTTTCACCCGCTCGGTATTGACGGGATGCGAAAAGAGGATCTCCGAGGATTGCCTGACAAACTCGTTGCAGATATCCGCGGTCTTCCGGTCTGCCGGCGTCTGCCGGCTTACCGTTACGTCCAGCGGGGGGACCCCTTCCTTCTTGGGATCATTGGACGAGACGCAGTGCCCGATGCCCTCTCCTTTGAGAGCGAGCGCTGCCCGGTGTCCTGCTCCCGACCGGAAGGAAAACTCAACCCCGAATCCAGAGAGGTCGACGCCTTTTGTGATAGCTTCGCTGAGCTCCTGCGTATCGTGGATCCTGCCTGCCCGCCGGTCCGTGATGATGCCGTCCTTCGAGACCGTGGCAAAGTTGCACCGGAAGCCGATCATGCCCGGCTCCATGCGGATGCCGGTGCCCTCGCATTCGAGCGGCCCCCGGCCGGTATAGTAGGTGTGGGGATCGTAGCCGAGCAGGGCCAGGTGGGCGGTATCGGAACCCGGGCGGATGCCGGGCGCGATGGTATCCATGATACCGCAGCACCCCTCCGCGGCGAGCTTGTCGAGGACGGGTTTCCGTGCCGCAGCAAGCGGGGTGAGCCCGTTGAGTTCGGGGCAGGGACGGTCGGAAATGCCGTCAAGGACAATAAAAAGGATTTTATTCGCGGTCATTCGTATGGAATGGTTGGGCGGGCGGATTAATTAGGTTTCTCTGAACCTGCCGTTGCCGTCAGGCAGGGAATGGCCGGCTACACGTTCTTCCTCTCATCCGGCACGATGGCAAAGAGCACCAGCGGGAGTACCGAGAGCACGAGACCTGCCGCCATCGTGATGTGGAACCCGTACATGAATGCTGCGGGGTCGAGATCGGCGAATGCAACAATCCCGTCTGCACTGGCAGTTGCAAAGGTGAAGAGCATCGCATAGATCGCCGTCCCGAGCACGCCGCCGAAGTAAATGGCGGTCACCATCAGCGAAGAACCGGTGCCTTCCTCGCCCTTCGGGGCACGCTCGATGATCCTGCCCGAGGCCGGCCCGGCAGCGATACCAAAGGCCGTCCCCATCAGGATGAGCCCGGCAAGCAGGGGCACGGTCCCGTATGCGGGGGAGAGGGCCGCGAACAGTGCGCTGTAGAGGACGACAAGCCCGCAGGCGGCGACCGTGAACAGCCGGCGGCCGTGCCTGTCCGACCACTGCCCGAACGGGATGCTGAGGATGGCGATCACTGCCGGCGGGATCAGGAGGTACAGGCCGCTTGTCGCGAGATCGAAATGCATCTCCCTCGTGAGATAGAACGGGAGCAGGTACAGGATACCCATGAAGATGACATTCACCAGCAGGTATGCCATGGTAACCGCGGAAAACTGCCACTTCGAGAAGATCCGGATGTTCACAAACGGTGCCGGCGCTGTGAGTTCCCGGGCGACAAACAGCCCAAAGCAGAGCAGGCAGAGTGTGCCGCCGGCAAGGATCCGCGGGTCCGTTACCCCATAGGCGGCGGCCTCTTCCAGGACAAAGGTACAGAACGCCATTGTACCAAAGAGCGCGACAGCGCCCGGGTAATCGAAAGGCGCCGTGCGGTCTTCCGGCTCATCGCCCGGGATCACCCGGGCTGCGAAGAGGATCCCGAGGATGCCGATCGGGATGTTGACGAGGAAGATCCAGTGCCACGAGAGGTGCTGGGTAAGGATTCCCCCGATGGCCGGTCCCGCGGCAAACCCGATTGAACTGGTTGCGGCGATCACGCCAAGCGCCGTGCCGAGCATATCCGCCGGGAGGTACCGGATACAGAGCAGCGGGGCAACGGCGGCAATCATTGCAGCCCCGAGTCCCTGCACCAGCCGTGCAGCGAGCAGGATGTCAAGCGAAGGGGAGATCCCGCAGGCAGCGGAACCGAGCGTGAAGACCACAAATCCCACGAGGAACAGTTTTTTTGCAAGCCCCCGGTCCGCGATCTTACCGAATACGAGGAGGAGCCCGGCCATCATCAGCAGGTAGGTGATGATGACCCACGCGATCGTCCCGGTATCCGTGTCGAAGTATGTGGCCATTGCCGGGAGCGCCACGTTCACGATCGAACCGTCGATCCCGTCCATCACCACGCCGAGGGCTACCGCGGAAAGCAGGAGTTTCTGGCGGAGAGGATCCGTGATGACGGAGGACATGGGTTACAGTATGGGGCGGAGAATTTCATTAATGTTCGGGAATGTCGAAGATCATCAGAGATGAGACTGGAGAAGACCCCGAAGGGTTCTCCGGTTTCCCGGACCCCGGATAATTTATGGGGAAGGGTGTGAGAAAATAATGATGTCTGATGGAAGAACGCAATTATCTGTGAAAAAAGAAAGTATTTTTTTTGATATTTTTTAAGGTGCATTTGATTGCGATCCGTCGTAAAAATTATTTACGTTTATTTACCAGCACGCTTTGCCGTGGCTGCAGTTCTCACAGTTACTTTTTCTTGAAATATTTCCACAAAGGTAAAAAGTCGTAGAATTAGTTGTTGTATTTTTTTCTGAACGAGGCCAGATAAGGGTAGATCTCTCAGGAAATCCTGTAGTATTGACTAAAAATGACCAGGTATTTTTACCTGATGGTCCGGGTTTTATCACAGCATAACCATCCACGAATACATTTTTTTCCAAAGAGCCGGTAGAAGCTACAGAATGTGGTCCTGGAAAAATACTGACTTTTATTTTTTCATCGGGTGAAAAATCTGTTGTCCCGTTTATTTCGAATACTTCACCCACATAGTGCATAGCTACGGGATTGATGATGATGTGCTCTGACATAATATAGTTCGGTTGATGTGTTGGGGGTGTGGGAAAAGACGTTCTCGGAAGGAATGTTTGTTGTAGTGTAGTAGAATTATTTTCCAAATTTTTAGATGAAATACAACCTGTACTACTTAAACCAATAATTATCAGACATATTAACAGCGAGAATTGAATTTTTTTCATGTTTACATATCTGTCATCAAAATATAATATTGTAACAGTAATAAAAATTTTGTAACAATAACCAAAAGGGATTTTGATTTCATTCTTATTCAGCAAAAGTCGAAGAACCCCTCGCGGGTCCTTCTCCACCTCCCGGTTCTGACGAACCCTTCGGAAAAAAAAAGATTAGCTGGTGTCGACCTTTGCTGCGATCTGCTCGACTTTGGACTTGATGACCTCGACCCGGCGGGTGGGGTAGATGGTCTTGACTGCCTTGAAGAGATCGCGGGAGATCTCGCCCGAGACGATCCCGGACAGGAGCGTGTTTAAGTCCCATGCCTGTGCCTGGACCGCGACAGCCTGCGCAATCGCGCTGCGGAGCGCGTGCTCCTGCGAGATGTTGGCGCGGGCGAACGTGTAACAGCAGATGGTCAGACGGACCTTCTTGTTGTCCTTGGTGGTCACCTGGACAATACAGTCAATGCGGGAGCTCCGGCGCTTGACAAGCGAGCGGAGATAGTCGCGGGTGACCTCGTGACCTACGAACTCGGTGTATGCCGCATCGCCGGTCACGGTTGCAATCTTAAAGCTCATCTTCACATGCTGCTTGGCGTAATCGTTGGTGATCTCGCCGAGCGTAGCGGTCATGATCCGGCCGACAACGCTCTCAGCATCGTTTGCAATGGTATCGCCGATGTACGCCTTGCCGAGGTTATCGGGGACATGCACCTTGAACCAGCTCTTGGCTTTCCAGCCTTCAACTCTTCTTCCTACCTGTTTCTTCTTTGCCATACTATCACCTGTTTTTATTTGGTTTTCCTGTTGTTGCGGACGGAACATGCGTCTTCCGCAATTGCCAGGTTCATCAGATAATCGTCCACGGATGCAATGACCGACCGGAGCTGTGTCCCGGCGATCGTTGTTATGATCCTGTCGCCATCCGCTCTCGTCTCCATACTGCGGAGGTTGTCCGGGGCCAGTGCCCCGGAAACACACCGGGCACGGGTATGCACGGTCGTGATGGTACCTTCGATCTGCATCATGAGGCAACCGCCTCCTGCCAGCCTTTTGCGAACATTCCGAGCTTGTCGCACGGAATCGTTGCCCCTGCCCTCAGCAGGTGTCCTCCGCCATTCCCGCCGCAGGATCCTGCGAGGGCACGGACGAGCGGACCGAGGTCTGCGGCCGTGCCCGGCGGGCAGCGTGCCGATATCCGGCAGAGATCCCCGTTCTTTGCACAGACCAGTACGGGGACTGCATGCGGCACGTCGCGGGCCAGGATGTCCGAGACATCGCTTGCAAGTGTCGCGTCCGCGATCTCGTATACCCCCTTGTATCCCTCGACCGGGTGGGCGGTCCTGACCGCTTCGATGACCCGGCCGCGGTGCTGGCGTGCGATCTCCCACGCCCGGTCCAGATAGTGGGACGAGCGCAGGCAGAGCGTTGTGGCGATATCGCCGAACCCTGCCTTGCCGCAGGCGTCGATCACTGCCGTGAGGGCATGGGCGTCCTCGATCACTTCGCGCTGGAGGTGGAACGTGTCGCCGTATATCGAGAGCAGGCTTGCTGCCGTGGTCATCGGGGCCGCTTCGAGCACGACCTGCGAAAGGAGCGTACCGAGTTTTATCCCGTTGCTTTCCTGTGCAGGATCGCGGGACTGTCCGATGAGAGACGCGACATGCTCTTCTGCGCCGCTGATACCGTCGAGGTACGGGCTCATGGCCATGTACCAGCGCTCGGTCATGTCCCTGCCGGGCAGGGTGAGCCCCCGGTCCGGCACGATGATCCCGTTTGCTATCCCCTCGTTGAAGATCTCGAGGTTCTTGCCTTTCATCTGCTGGCCGTCGCCGATGATACCGGGTATCACGAGCCCGGCAAGGTCGCGGTTGTCGCCCATCTTCTGGGCAACATAATAAGCGGTGCCGGCTGCCGACAGTTCACGGTCGCCGTCGATCCCGCAGAGCCGCGGGTTGACATGGAACTCGCCTTCGGAGAGCGGGAGGTGGTGGTCGATGACCATCACGTCGCGGGGGAGGTCTTCCATGCCTGCACCGAGATCGCAGAGCAGGTATACCGCATCGCCCCCGAGATCGGACAGGGCAATCTCCTGCCGGACCCGGAGCCGGAAGCGGATACCCGCACGGAGCATCGCGTGGCAGAGGATCGAGGCAGCGGCTATACCGTCTGCATCGTGGTGTCCGTATACCTCGACGAACTCCTGCTTTTTGATCCGGTCTGCAACGGTTCCCGCTGCGGTCTCAAGCGACATGGTTTACCTGGACGATTATGCCGAAACACTTACCTGGACAGCAGGATCTCGGTGTTCTCCGGCTTGTAGACCCAGCCGGCGGGCAGTCTCTTGCTTCCCGTGTAGTACCTGACGAGCCTGCGGACCTTGGACTCTACCAGCTGGAGCTGGCGCTTGTTGTGCAGGTCCTTCTTGTTATCCGCGAGATGTTTTCTCAAGCCCAGTGCCTTGATCATCAGGTCACGGAGATCCTCGGGGATCTCGGATGCGACCTTGTTCGCTCTCAGGATATCCCCGATACGCTTGCCGGTCGCGAGTTTCACATCGGGAACCCCGTAGCGGTCCCGGAGTACCAGTCCGATCTTCGCGCTCGATGCGCCTTCCTTTCTCAGATCCAGGATGATCTTCTCGATCGCCTTTGTGTCCGTGTTGGACCACGCGGGTGCCTGTTTCCGGTAGGGGCGGACTGAGCATGACTTGCCCCTTCTGCGGGCATGCATTCGTGCCATTGTGTAGCCTCCTAGAGTAATAGACGAGAAAGTAAGTCCAGAAAAGTCGAGTATTGGTTACTGACTCCCTGTAATCCCAAAGCCATCTTTGGCAGTGCGGTGTCGCACGTCGGACTTACATCTGTCAGCACAGGTAAAAGTGCTGATCATCAATCGGCGGGTGGTCTAATAAGAGTATCGGATATGGTTGAGTAGTTTTCCGAACCTGCCGGTTTATTTTCCGGCAACCCGTAAATACCTCCGCCCCCTACTTCTCATCACTGATGACCTCCGCATCCATCGAACTCCACCCCGTCGGCTATGTCCGCTCCCCCTACAAGGCACGGGGCGATGCACCCCGGCAGGGGCGCTTCTCCGCTACCCTTGCCGAGATCGTGATTGATGAAAAATATCGCCCCGCCCTCTGGCAGATCGAGGGGAAGAAGCACCTCTGGGTCCTCTGCTGGTTCGACCGGGCTGACCGTTCCGTTCTCCGGGCAACCCCGCCCGGGACCTCGGCCGAGAAAGGCGTTTTTGCCATCCGCTCTCCGGACCGCCCGAATCCGGTCTCGCTCTGCATGGTCGACCTGGTCGGGGTAAAAGACGGGATCCTGAAGGTCAGGGGGCTGGACGCTTTTGACGGGACGCCGGTCATCGATATCAAGGTATACTCATCCGAGATTGACTGCGCCCGGGATCCGTGACATTCGCCCCCGGGGCATGAACCGGCACCGGGAAGTGCGGGTCCGGCGCACCCGGCCTCTCCTGGAAAAAAGGAGGGGGACCTTACCCGTTGGCGATCAGCCGCGCGATATAATACCGGGCCCAGATGAATGAGATGGTTCCGCCACAGATATCGCCGGCAACGATCCCCCACCAGATCCCGTGCTCGCCAAAATTGAGCACAATCCCGAACAGGTACGCAAAGACCGCGATGAAGACCAGGTTGCGCAGGACCGTCATGACCAGCGATGCCATCCCCCTGCCCGTTGCCTGGAAGACCGCGCCTGACATGACCCCCGGCGGGATGAACGGGTAGAAGAAACACATGACGGCAATAAAGGCGGCAATCTCCGGTGCTAAGTGGGCGCTGTCCGCCGAATACGTGAAGATCATGGCGATCTGCCGTGCGAAGATGTACGTAAGGGCGCTGATGACAAGGGCGATGGCAATCCCGAGCGTGACCGAGAAGGTATGGGTGGTCAGGATCTTCTCGAATTTCCGTGCACCGTAGGCCGCCCCGGCCACGGAGATGACTGCCGTACTGATGGCGACCATGGGGATGATGGCAAAGAAGACTACCCGCCATCCTGCGGTATAGACCGCGACAGCATCGGTTCCTGCTGTTGCGACAAGCAGGCCGTTGATGAAGATGGCAAGGACCGACATGAGGAAGAACTCGATGCTAGCCGGTAACCCGACGGCGAGGATGTCCCGTACGGTCTTTTTATTATACGCGAACTCCTTCCACGCGATCGTAACGTAGGTATCCCTTTTGACAAAGAACCAGAAGAGGAGGATGCAGGTGGTCATCACGAGCGAGACGATCATACCCCATGCAGCCCCGGCAATGCCCATGCCTGCCCCGTAGATGAGGAGCGGGTCGAGGATGATATTCAGGACCGAGGACGCGCCCATGACGTACATTGCCCGTTTTGCATCCCCTTCCGCCCGGAGAATCGCGTAGGCGACATTGGTGAAGAGGAGGAGGGCCATTCCCAGGAAGATGATCTGCCCGTACTCGGTTGCAAGACCCGCCGTTTCGCCTGCGCCGAAGAGGGTGACGATCGGGCCGGTGAGGAGCATCAAGGGAATCGTGAAGACCGCTGACAGGATAACGACAAACAGGAGGCCATGGACCGCCGCACTATCCGCACCCTTCCTGTCCTTTGCACCGATACGGCGGGAGATGAGGGAGGCCACACCGGCGCCGAGGCCGTTGCTCAGTCCCATGAGGATCATGAAAAGCGGGGTGACGAAACCTACGGCGGCAAGAGCGTCGGAGCCGAGGCCTGCCACCCAGATGGCGTTCACGATATTGTAGGTGGACATCAGGAGCATCGCGGCGATCATGGGGCCGGAGAGTTTGAGGATTGCCCTCTTCGGGTCGCCCATCAGGAGCCCGATGCCTTCCGTAGTACTGCCTTCGTGCGCGGAGTCCGGCGACGGGCCGGTGGTGTTATCCGCGGTCATCGCCGGCATCTCCGTCTTTCTGCAGGATCGAAAAGCTGTTCTGTGCCGCCCGGTGCATCAGGCTGTTGAGTGCTGCCATCTCTTCTTTCGAGAGACCGGAAGTGGTGATCTTCTCCCACTCCCGGTCGATGCCCTGCAGGCGGGGGATTGCATGCTCTCCTTTCTCCGTGAGGAAGAGCCGGACCGCCCTCCGGTTACCGGGATCGGTGATCCGCCGGATGTACCCGCCGTCCTCAAGCTTCCTGACCGCCCGTGCTATCGTGCCCTTGTCGAGATGGTAATGCCGTACAAGGGTGTCCTGGATGATATTCTGTTCTTTTGCAAGGAGCATCAGGACCGGGAACTGTCCTGCCGAGAGCCCGAGCGGCTGGAGCCGGGTATTGAGGAAAACATATCTGCTGCGGTTGACAAGGGAGATTATCGCCCCGAAGGGGATATCTTCCGGCTGGCAGGGTTTCATGTGCACCACTATAGGTCGCGGGGCCGGAGGATAAATGTTGTCAATGCAACAATCAGCACACCACTCACCCCCCATCTTTTTTTTCTCACAAGGAGAACGGAACTAGTACAGATGGATAGGATCTCCCTGGAGGAGACGGGCGAGGATTCGGCGATCCGGTTCCGTGACTGCTTCTCCGTGCGCTATATCCAGTCGGCCGCCCTCCTCTGCCGGCTTGCGTTTGCGATCGAGCAGGAATACCCGAAGGAAGGCCCGGTCCCGGCCGATATCCAGCTCCGGCACGAGGCCTTCACCCTCAACGCGGTCCTCTCCTCCGTCTCCTTCCTGGAATCCACGATAAACGAGCTCCACGCCGATGCAACGGACGAGGAGTATTCTGCCATCGATGAAAAGCACGAGGCGCTCCTCAGGACGATCGGAAGGCAGTGGCATAACCCCCGGAACTTCGACCGGGCACCGATGCTGACCAAGTACCAGACCATTCTTGCCATCGCCGGCCAGCCGGGGTTCGGGGAGGGCGACCCGGCCTTTGCCAATGTCCGGATCCTGACCGAGATCCGCAACCATCTCCTGCACTATACCCGGGAATGGGTTGTGATCCCCAGCCGGCAGGTCCCGGGCCGGGAACCGGAGAGCACTTCGGACCATTTCGAAAAGATCCTCCACCGGAAGTTCGCAACAAACCCGCTGGCAAAAAAGAACGTGCCGTTCTTCCCCGACAAGTGCCTTGGCCACGGGTGTGCGGAGTGGGCGATCCTGAACAGCATCATCTTTACCGACGAGTTCTTCCGCAGGATCGCTATGCCGGTGCCGTACGAGGGGATCCGGGACGAGCTCCTTACGCGGTGAAATCCAAATCAGGTGTGAGCATTCCCACCCCCTATGGGGGGCGCCCGGCCGCCCCGTCGGGGCCTCGCTGGGCATATTACCGTACACAATCAATAATCGTTATTCATGATTTTTCATTAAAAAAATTGAAAAGTTATGATGATGGGAATGTTCTAGAGAGATACATAAAGACAGCACCGACGATAATACTACCAACAATCATCAATGTAAAATAAAGGACTTTATTTTTCTGTTTTTCAAGAGGATCGGCAATAACTATCATCGCCATCACTGCCATTGCAACCATAATACCATTCGTGAAGGTGGTCTGGGTTATCATGCATTTTCACCTCCGCATCAGGAAGCTTGTGATGTCAATAAACAGGCTTTGTGGCTACACAATTTTCTGGTATATCTGTTATGTGGAATTAAATCAATAGAACGCCCCCGTGCGGCGGCTTTAACTACGTTTTCCCATACACCGCACTTGCCCTGCCATGTCCCGCGAGGGGCTCTGAGGCGGGGAACCCTCGCGATAATCTGGATCATTCAAAACTGTAATAAAAATAGATAAATCGACCGAAGATGGGGAAATTACCGCTTCTTTTTCTTCTTCGGCTCGTCCTTTGTCATGGACATGAGGTCGATGATATAGGAGCCTTCCCTGCCAACGCTGACGATCCGCTCGTCGCTCTCGGCCATCTTCTCAAGGTTCAGCTCGTAGGAGCCGGGCGAGACGATCCGGATGGTTTCCACCCGGTCGTACATCTCGACCTCTTTCTTCTTCGCTTTCGGTTCGATAACCTCGAGGACTTCCTCCTTTGAAGCGACGACAATCTCCTGGAGCGTTTTCTCCTCCAGTACGTCATTGTTCAGCTGGTCTTCCCTGACATAGAGGAACTTCTTGTTGCCACAGCTTGCGCACCCTTTCAGGATCTCGGTTGACCCGTCCTTGTACTCCCGCCCGCATTTTGTACACTTGTGCGGCATTCTCAATCACCCGAAGTATTCGAGCATGGTCTCGTAGAGGTCTTCCACATTGCGGCCTTCAAGCCCGGAGATTGCGACAACCGGGTGCTGTGGGAATGCGCTGCGGATCCTGCCCGGCGCAGCATCGGGGAGATCGATCTTGTTGGCCACAATGATCACCGGCAGGTTCCGTGCCTCGATGATCCCGATCATCATGATATTGACCTGCATGAAGGGGTCAAGGGACGAGTCGAGCATATAGATGACCCCGTTGATATCCTCGCGGAGCCAGTGCATTGCCTCCGCAACCCCCTCGGTTGCTTCCCGGGCCCGGATGATCGCCTCCTCTTTTTCCATCCCGAACTCGAGGAACTCGTGGTAATCGACCTTGGTGGTGACCCCCGGCGTGTCCACGATATCGATGGTGACCGTGCTGCCGTTTGCCCCGGAGATGATGATATCTTCTTTCTTTCGTGCCCTGCGGGTCTCGTGCGGGATCTCGCTGACCGGGCCGAGAGCATCCCCGGTCCAGTCGCGGGCAATGCGGTTTGCAAGGGTGGTTTTCCCGGCGTTCGGCGGGCCGTAAATGCCGATACGGGTCCGTTTCTTCTTAAAAAAGCGGGCAACGAAACCGGAGAACTTCTTTTTCATCTTGCCCATGGTCTGATAAAATATCTTCAAACTCCACCTCATAAGCTGCCTGCGTGTACAAAGGTACCGGCAGCCACTCTCGTTCGCTATTAATGTATAGAATACGCTCTTTATTATGTTTCTTATAACGGCCGCTGCACCCCCGCCGGCAGATGCCAGCCACGGCCCGCATTTTTTTATGCCGCGGTATTACTGTGATGCATGGGCTGTTGGCACTGCCACATTGTATTTATACAAGGGAAAGGGAGTATGCTAATTGTAATCATCAGAAACAGCACTTCAAGGAGGTGACTCATGAAAAAGACTACAAACGCGATCCGGTTTGAAACCCGTGTTCCCCTGCGTGAAATAATGAATCGCAAGCTGACAACGACTGGCATCGGTGCGACCGTTGCAAAGGCGGCCAAGGCCATGTGCCATGACGAGGTCGGCAGCGTCATCATCCTCGACCACAACAAGCCCATCGGCATCGTGACCGAGGAGGACATTGCATGCAAGGTGGTGGCACTGGACCTCAAGCCGAGCAAAGTGCACGTGAACGATATCATGAGTACGCCACTCATTACGGTGAGTGCGGACAAGACTGCTGGCGATGCCGCAAAGATGATGGTGAAGCATAAGGTACGGAGGCTCCCGGTTGTCGATGATAACAGCAAGGTCATCGGCATTGTAACCGTGAGGGATCTCCTTGCCGTATCCAACGAGGAGAACGATCTTCTCATGGACCTCATCGAGATCAACCGCGAGGAGATGGTTGATCCGGGGATGTGCGGCCGCTGCAGCCAGATGTCTGATGACCTTAAGCGCGTGGACGGCGTCATGCTCTGTCCCCGCTGCCGTGAGGAGGACAATATCACATGAAGACAGCACAGGATTTCATCCTTGAGATCCCTGTGCTGAAACCCGGCGACCAGATAACCAAGGCACGGCAGATCCTGAGGGATGACCGGTTCCGCGAGGTCTATATCGTCGATGCAAAAAAAAACCTGCTCGGCTATATCGACATCACGGACGGCCTGCGGGTAACCGCAACGAAATCGAATGTAACGATCGAAGGGTTCGTCAAGGAAGCGCCCATGGTACGTCCCGCGGATTCCATTGAGGTGGCGGCACGGGCCATGCGGAGCTACCGCACCGACAGCGCCGCAGTCGTGGAGCCGGAACGCCGCGTGGCGGGCGGCGTCCTTCTCTCGGACCTCTTCCCGGTGATCATCTCCCGGAACGAGCTGCACGGGACGGTTGAGTCGTGGATGAGCAGGAACGTGGTGGTGCTGGCACAGGAGGACGAGATCCAGAAGGTCTCTGCGCTCATCGTTGAGAGCGGCTTCTCCGCGTTCCCGGTCACCAGGAAGAAACGGCTCGTCGGTATCATCTCCCGGCGCGACCTGATCGGCTCGCGGCGGGTGCGGACGGTCATCGCCGACCATGCCAAAACGCCGGTCGGGAGCATCATGACAACGGATATCGTGACTATCGCACCGGGGGAGCCGGTCAGCGCAGCCGCGGAACTGCTCGTGAAACACGACGTGAGCCGGCTGCCCGTCATGGACGGCGAACACCTTGTCGGGATCATCGACCGGCACGACGTCCTTGCCTCGCTTGCCTAAGCGGAACACGGAACAGCACAGGAAAAAACAAGTACGAACCAGGAACCCGTGGCCGGCCCCGCAGGGGTCATGCCAGAGGTCCCCATTCCAGTCGGAGGGTGATATCATGCACCAGAATGAGCGGGGCGCGAAAAGCGGCGACCGGCTCCTTAAAATGCAGGGCAAGCTCGACCGGGGCCCGGTCGAGTTCAAATCCCATATCGCAGAACAGGAAGGCGAGGTGATGGCGATCGCAACTACGGACGTAGTATCCATCCCGCCAACGAAAAGCATCATCGGTGCAGTCGAACAGATGACGAAGTGCGGGTTCCGCCGCCTTCCCGTTACCGATGCGGGTACAAAGAAACTGCGGGGCATCGTTACCTCGGGCGATATCATCAACTTCATGGGAGGAGGCGACAAGTACCGCCTCGTAGAGGTCCGGCACAGCGGCAACCTGATCGCTGCCTTGAACGAGAATGTCCGGACGATCATGACCGGGCAGCCCGTGACGCTCGGGCACGATGCCACCATCCGCGAAGCGGTCGGCATCATCACCGGGAAGAAGATCGGTGGCCTGCCGATCATCGGCCGAGACGGGGCGCTTGCCGGGATCGTAACCGAGCGCGACGTGCTCCGTGTCCTTGGGAACGAGCGAAGCTTGCTGAAAGTTGAAGACATTATGACAACCTCCCTCCGCGTTACCGCACCCGACTGCCCTATAGCAAAGGTCACCCGTGACATGACCAGCTACCGCTTCCGGCGGCTGCCGGTTGTGAGCGACGACGTGCTCTACGGGATCGTCACCGCAACCGATATCATGCGGTATCTCGGGAACCGCGAGGTGTTCAGCCGGCTCACAACCGGGAACATCGCGGAGGTGACCGGGCTCTCGGTCCGTACGCTCGTTGCCGGCTCGCTCATCACCACGACACCCGGACGGAGCATCAACGAGGCGGCCCGCGAGATGCTCAGTAAGAATATCGGGGCGCTCCCGGTGATCGAGGACTCCCGGCTGATCGGGCTCGTGACCGAGTTCGACCTTGTCCGGGCATTTGCGCGGGAGGGATGACGATGTTCGCCCGCGACATCATGACCGGCCCGGTCCACGTTGTATCCCCGGATGCGACCGTGGCCCATGCCCGCAACCTGATGGTCCGGTACAAAATCTCCCGCCTCCCGGTGATGGAAAACGGGGTCCTCGTGGGGATCATAACGAAAAAAGATATCGCATACCGGATGCGGAAAAGAGAACCGGCCTGGCGCCGGCGCCCGCTCGACCGGATCCCGGTGGGAGCCTTCATGACAGAACACCCCGTTGTGGTAAAGCCAGGCACCGGGGTTGGGGAAATTGCACGGATATTCACCGAACAGAACTTCAGCAGCGTACCGGTCGTTGACGGCGGTGTCATGGCCGGCATTATCACCAAGACGGATCTGATGAAATCCGCCCTTGTCCGGCAGATCACCTGGCCGGTCGGGGACGTGATGGAGGATGTACCGGTCGTAACCCGCCACCACTCGCTCAACCATGTGATTTCCGTGATGCGTGAACGCAACGACAAGGTGCTCGTCACCGAGGATGACGGCACTCCTGCCGGCATCATCAGCGAGACCAACCTCGCCTTCTACGAGGACGAGCCGAAAAATGCGGGTCTGATGGGAAAAGATGTGACCATACAACGACGTGAAACGGCAGAAGGCGTACGGGCACCTGCTCTTATGGGTGTTGCATCCGTGACCGCCGGGGACGTGATGACAAGCCCTGTCCTCACCGTCCCGCCCGAAACACCGGTCCCCGACGCCCTGGTAATGATGGAGAAACACCATGTCAACAGCCTTGTTGTCATGGAGAACGGCACAGTAACCGGGATCATAAAACGCGATGATATCATAAAGGAAGTGGCGAAATGACACAAGAAGTTTTTATCAAGGACGTTATGGTAAAGCCAGCAACAATCGCAAAATCAGCAAAGATCACCGAAGCGCTCGATAAGATGCTTGAAGAGGGCATCGACCCGCTCATTGCAGTCAATAACAACTCCGTTGTCGGGACGGTGTCCCGTAAGGCAATAGCAGAGAAACTGGGCAGCAGGCAGAACTCCGGTCTTGCCCCCACGGCAATCCACGTGGCGAGCGTTGTTAAGGAGGATTTCACCAGCGTTTATCCCGACGAGAATGTCAACATCCTCGTCCCGCTGCTCCAGCGCTACAAGCTGGTCGTGGTTTACGACAGCGATCACAACCTCATCGGGCAGGTGAGCCGCGGCGACCTGCTGAATAAGTACCAGCCAGAAGGCACGATCGAAGGGGCCCTCGAGAAGGCGGTTACCATCGAAGCGGAAGAACGCGTGGTCCACCTCCGCCGCCGCATGCTGGATGACAACATCACCCGGTTCATCGTCTCCGAGCACGAGAAGTACACCGGGATCGTCACGGAAACCGATGTTGCCATTGCTCTGCGGAAATTCCGCGAATCGGTCGGGGACAACCACCAGGACCACCGGATCCGGAACCTGCTCGTCAAGGATATCATGAGCGCCCCGCTCCTCTCCGTTGAGCGGACGGCAACGGTGTCTGACGTCGTCAGTATCATGCTCAAAAAGAATATCAGCGCGGTGCCGGTCATGGACAAGGGAAAGCTGGCGGGGATCGTCACCCGCTCCTCGCTCGTGAATGCACTGTGAGAGCAGACCTTCTCCTCATTTTTCCGGTCTTCCGGTAACGGAATGGTGCCGGTGTTTGCGTCACGCGTACTGCCAGAGACCGTTCCTGCCACGTGCCCGGGTGCAATTTTCCCGTATCCCCAAGACAGATCCTTTTTGTAGTTCACGGGTAAAGTAATGCCTGCGAAAAATGCCCGCGAATCGGGATTATTACACCTGCCGACCGTACATTATCCGCTGAAGTGTGTTGTCGTATGAACCTGAGAACCCGCGCCCTCCTTGTCCTGGGCCTGACATTCCTTGTTTTTTTTATCATCATGGCGGTTGTTTCCCTGTCCGTTACAACATCCGGGCTTGACCGGATCGAATACCAGGATATGGGAGAGGCGGTGAACCAGACGCGGTCAGCCCTCCACGCGGAATCGGTCTCGCTTTTGAGCACAGCCCGGGACTGGGGATGGTGGGACGATATATACCAGTATGCGGCCGGCCACAACCCGGCATTCCCCGAAACCAATACCCAGCCGGATGCCCTGGCCATACTCAATCTGAACCTGTTCATGATCCTCGATGAGCATGGAAACCTTCTCCACGGGCAGGTACTTTCTCCTGATTTCCGGAAAAACGGATCGGTTCCCTCGGATCTTGAAACGCTTATCCTGAGCAACCCCCGCATCGCATATCATGCCGAAGAGGATCCCGGGATATCCGGCGTTCTTCTCACGCCGGAAGGACCGATGATGGTTGCCGCAGTCCCCATCCTCCGGTCGGATAACACCGGTCCCGTGGAGGGAACGCTTATTATGGGCAGGTACCTGGAATACGGTCCCCTCCGGCGTATTAATGACATGACCGGTTTTAATGTTGCCTTTGACTGGCGGGGAAAGGAGGCTCCCGGAACCGGCCTGCCGGCCGGATTTGAGAACCTGCAAGGCGAAGAGGACCTTCTCCTCGTGGCGGACAATGAGAGCACGATCACCGGGTACAGCACGGTACAGGACCTCACGGGCAGGGATCTGGTCCTCAGTGTCTCGAAGGATCGGCAGCTCTACCGGATCGGTGTTGCCAATATCTTCACGTACCTGGTACTGCTCGTTCTCTGGGCGGTTATAACCGGCATCATCGTTGTCATCATCATGGACCGGATGGTCCTGCGGCGCGTGGGGGTGCTGACAGATCGTGTCCGTTCACCCCCCGGCTACCCCGGGGAGGTTCCCGTTGCGGTGCTGAACGGCAGCGATGAACTGGCCCAGCTGGAAAAGACGATCATCACCTCGCGGACTGACCTCCTTGAACGGGAACAGCAGCTGCGGGCCTTTGTCAATGCCATGCCGGGTCCGGCAGCCCTCTTCTCGCGTGAAGGCGAGATCCTTCTGGCCAACCCGGCCTTTGCCGCTTTCCTGGATAAACGTCCGGAAGAGGTGGCGGGGTCGGATATCCGGTCCCTCATCCCCTCCCATGAGTTAGAACGATACGACCGGTTTGTCCATGCGGCAATCCTGAAAAAAGAGATGGTGCATTTTGAGGAGGTGTCCGGGGAAAAAACCTTCCTGATCTCGATCTATCCGGTCTTCGACAGCAAGGGTGAAGTGATCCAGACCGGCCTTTTAACCTTCGATATCAGCGAACGGAAACGGCTGGAAAATGCACTCCAGAAGGTGACAAAGAAGATCGCACTCCTCAATACGGTCATTTTCTCGGATATCCAGAACAAGGTCTTTGTCCAGATGGGATATATCGAGCTCGCCCGGCAGATGGCAGTCGACCCCCGGCTGAAAAATTATCTGGAGAGACAGGATGCGGTGGTCAGGGAGATACAGTCATCCCTACGGTTCGCCAAGCAGTACAACGATATGGGGATCAACCCCCCCCGGTGGCAGAATGTCCTGGATGTGATGCTGTTTGCCGTATCCCATCTCGAACTTGGTTCCATCACGCGGGATTTCCGTCTTGAAGGGCTTGAGATCTATGCGGACTCGCTCCTTGAACGGGTCTTTGTCACGCTAGTGGAAAACACGATTCTGCACGCAAAGGGTGCAACACTCATCCGTGCCGGGTATACCCTCTCCGGCGATGATGCCGTGATATTCGTGGAAGACAACGGGCCGGGAATTCCAAAAGACCAGAAGGAGGAGATATTTTCGAAGGGTGCCGGGGCCGGCGGGTCGGCCGGCCTCTTCCTGTCCTGCGAGATCCTCTCCATCACGGGGATCACGATCCGGGAGAACGGTATCTCCGGCAAAGGGGCACGGTTCGAGATGCGGGTTCCGAAGGGTTCGTACCGGTTCTCCGGTAAATAGAGAAACAATCCTCCTCCCCGTGCCACATCATTCGCCTTGTAACGGGAAGGGTATTTTCTGCCGGACGCGTTTTCTGGGGAAGAGTCCGTGCCGGCCAGGCACGGACCCCCGCTGTTCCTGCCTGACCGATCCCCCGTTGGCCAGCGCACACGTCTTGCCGGGCAGTGAGGCCGGCAGGAATTCTTGCAACCGGGAACCGTCAGGTGTATCTATCAGCCCTGCTTATACCAAAAGCCTGAGGATGTGCACCATGACTGCCATACGGTTCCGGACGATGACCAGGGATGAAGTTGCGGTTGCCATAACGTGGGCGGCAGCGGAAGGGTGGAACCCCGGCCTCCGTGATGCCGAGTGCTTCTGGCCGGTGGATCCGGAGGGTTTCTTCTGCGCCGAATACGGCGGTAAGATCGTAGGTACTGCTGCGGTCGTAAATTACGACGACCGGTTCTCGTTCGGCGGGTTCTATATCGTTGATCCGGCGCACCGGGGCCACGGGATCGGCATGCAGATCGCCCGTTACGCCATGAGCCACGCCGGTTCGCGGATATTCGGGGTTGACGGGGTTGTCGCGATGGTTGGAAAATATGAGAGGGGCGGGGAGCTCTTCCTGCACTACCACAATGCCCGGTATGAAGGCCGGGGCGGGGGAATCGTGCCCGGGGGACTGACGTTTATCCGGAACGTGAGATTTTCCGACCTGCTCGGGTACGATACTGCACACTTCCCCGCGTGCAGGGAGCAGTTCCTCCGCAGCTGGATCCGGCAGGAGGGGCACGCCGGGCTCGCCCGGCTTGATGATAACGGGACCCTTCTCGGGTATGGTGTCCGGCGGAAATGCTTCAATGGTTACAAGATCGGGCCGCTCTTTGCAAAGGACCGGCCAACCGCGGACCTGATCCTCGACGGACTGGTTGCAGGGATCCCGGGCGAGCCGTTCTTCCTTGACATCCCGGTGCCGAACAAGGCAGCGGTTGCACTCGTGGAGGAGCGGAAGATGGTGCCGGTCTTCCACACAGCCCGGCTCTATTCCACCCGCGACCCTGTGCCGCTGCCGCTTGAGGAGATCTTCGGGGTCACCACCTTCGAGCTGGGATAGGTTTCCCCCTTCCCGCCACCCGTTCATTCAGCAACCGGTCGCGGGATCTTATCTTCTCAGTATTTTTATCCGGCCCGTACACTTTTCCCCTCTCAGACCCCCCTCACCTCAGGATCACTCATTAGCCGGCATTTTACTTCATAAAAAAATGCTATTTTTTAGAGAAAAATGGAGAAGGGTGTGGGGGGTATGAGGGGGAAAAATATGCGGACGCCGGATCCGGAAGCGTGGCAATAATCGGAAATTACGGCGGGGATCTTTACAGGGCTCCCGGCTCCTGCGAATCGGAAGTACACCCTCCGACCCCCCCCAGTGCCTTGCGCAGATTCAATGTAATAGACCGGAATTCGCGGGAT
>Ga0209099_1001734_pt1 | contig 20969 bp, 16 predicted proteins | sample AD_JPNHW2_MetaG_FD_184430 | JGI IMG/M metagenome (GOLD analysis project Ga0209099, IMG submission 184430) | Active sludge microbial communities of municipal wastewater-treating anaerobic digesters from Japan - AD_JPNHW2_MetaG (SPAdes) (version 2) | ecosystem: Engineered > Bioreactor > Anaerobic... | reverse complement strand
ACCTATGAAACCCAAAATTGAATTTTCTTTTAAAACTATAGGGTAATTCGGATCATTTTTTGAAAAAACTTGAATAACACACCCGCTTATTGGTTCTATTATAAGAAATGAAACTTCTACTGGGAATATACACTAAAAAAATAACACCCGACTCTAACGGGTTCTCCGGTATAATGGAAGATTTTTCGCTTTATGGAGGTAGGAAAATCAACACACACATTTACGGACAACTGCTGCTTGTTACTTATGATCCCAATGGAGGCGATACTTATCCTTATGCATCATCATCAGATGATACACAAATTGTGTTTTTATCGGGTCATATTTATAATTTGGATAAACTGGCTGAAATTTTTTCCATCTCAAAAGGTATAGGATTATCGGAATTGCCTCAATATTTTGCAAATAATGCAGAAAAGTTTCTTTCGGCAGCCGATGGTATTTTCAGTTTAGTTTATTATAATGCCCTTACCCATGAATTGATCATTGCCAACGATACTTTTGGCTTATACCCTTTGTTCTATTACGAGGATGAAGATTTTTTCATTTTTTCAAACGAGTTTGAACCCATTACAAGGTATAAATACTTTAATAATACACTTGATCAGGATGCCATCGCCGAATATTTTGCACTTGGTTCACCTTTAGCAGGCAAGACTTTTTTTAAAAAGATCCGCAATCTTTTACCGACATCAATTCTAACCATAAATTCTGAGCAAATAACGCAAAAGAAGTATGATATACCACAGATCGCTATCAATTACTCATACAATGCCGATCAGTTTGCAGAGCAAATTGCTACCGTTTTTCATAATGCGGTGCAAGCGAGGATGGCAATAAATGGTAAGAAATACTGTATGCTAACCGGAGGTCTTGATACGCGGTTAATACTTTCTAATCTTGATAAGGAGCAAAGGAGTTCTACTGATTTTATTACATTTAAAACACCTGGTCTTGATCCAGCCATGGATAAAGATGTAATTGTAGCAAAAATGATTGCGGATAAATTATCTTTAAACCATTTCGTTATTGATTTTCCCCCCTGGCTAAGTTTATGGAATGAAGAATTCAGCCTGACCTTTTTTGATATATGGAGAGAACACCACCATGAGTTAGTTATTGGCGGCATTTATGGAGGAGAGTTTCTCACAGGAACCTGTTTCGAGATTATCCCCAAAGAAGTTTACTTGTCAAAAAAAAGAAAGTTTTTTTTAAAAGACTTGTTAAGTAAAAAAAATATTGAATTTAAAAAGTTGAACATTCTAAGCGAAAACTTTATAAAAGGAATTTGTAACCCCTATGAAACACTTGACGAAGAGATCAATAAAATAAAAGTGGAAAACAAAATATTAAGATTTGCAATTGATTATCTCACAAGAGGGTTTTTTACTCAAATCTATGGAGGGTTACGCTCTACACATGCCATGCCTTATGGCTTTACTGCAAAAATGCTGACTCCTTTTCTCGATAATAATTATCTAAATGTGCTGCTATCTATACCCGATACAGTTCTATTGGATGAAAGACAGAGGCTATATAACACTATTTACAAAAACTTTGTACCGGAACTCAATAATATTCCCACGTCAAATATTGCTTTTGTTAAAACAGAAAGTAATTGTATTCGCTTCATTGAAGAGGGCCTTGAATCAAAAAATATAAGAGTGTTCAGAAATTCAAAACTATTAAATGATTTATTAACTTCAGAATCTGCCATAAAAAAGAATATTTACGATAGAGATTTTATTATGCGTAATTGTAATAATTTAGATTCAAAAATAATGAAGTCTTTTTTTGATTTTGAGTCATGGTGTAGAAAGTATATTTCTTATATCTAGGATGTTAAATACTCAACACTAAAAAATTATGAATAAAACAATAGTTATCTTTTTCCCTTTGGTTGGAGCAATTATTAAATGCTTTACCTGATGATTTTTTTATTCAAAATTTTATCAATAAAATTCTTGATATCTCGGAGGAAATGATTACATTTGATGAAATTTGAAAAATTTTAAATGGCACGTCTATATTGATTATAAAATGTACTTTGGTTTATGCTTAAATTTTGGAAGCACTCAAAGAATAATAGCATTATTGAAAAAGGGATACTAAAGGATTATAATAATAAGAGAATCAAAAAAAAATATAAGACCTTTTTGCCTGGCTCCTTATAGCATTATGATGTTTTCTTTATTTACATTTTAATAAAAGTTTATGCTGCCTAAATTATTCAAAAAGAACAACTATAAATCTGCTTTTGATAAAAAGCTTTTAAAAGAGTATTTTAAAAATCAAAATGGTTCCTTGAAAAATAGTTTCTGCAAGGCACCTCTCGTTTCTATTGATTTTGCTCTCAATGGAATGGTTATACCATGTTGTTTGAATCATTCTTATATTTATGGAAAATATCCAGAAGATTCATTGCATGAAATATGGTTTGGAGATAAAGTAAAAATATTCCGTAAAAAACTTTCAGGAATGGATTTATCTCGGGGTTGTTTCCTATGTGAACAGGATTTATTAATAAAGAACTTCGATCTCATTCTCTCAAAGACATATAGTTATTTTCAAGAGAACGTTTATCCATTAAATATGGGATTTGCGCTGGATAATACCTGTAACCTAAGTTGTCAAATGTGTTCAGGGGTAAACTCTTCTACCTACCGATCAGAAATTGAGCATCACGCACCATTTAATAATCCTTATGACACTAATTTTGTTTTACAGTTAGAAGAGTTTATTCCACATTTACAAAAGGCAGTCTTTGCGGGTGGAGAGCCGTTTTTAATTGATATGTATTATGAAATTTGGGAAAGAATTATTATAATTAATCCCAAAATTGAAATTGTGATTTGTACTAATGGGACTGTTCTTAATCAACGTATAAAGGACTTGATTGATAAAGGATTATTTTATTTTGCTGTTTCCGTGGACTCTTTTAAAAAAGAAAATTTTGAGAAGATAAGAGAAAAGGCCAAATTTGAACAATTTATGAAAAATTTTAATTATTTTCATGAATATTCTAAAAGAAATGATAGATGGATGACCATAAATGTTTGTCCTATACAGCAAAATTGGCAAGAAATCCCAGAGTTATTGCAAAGAGCAAATGAAATGGAGCTTAACATATCCTTTAGTAATGTTTATTTTCCTCCCCACTGTTCATTAAGATCTCTAAGTTCAATGGAATTAGAAAAAATTATTAAATATTATGATTCTCAAATTTCTACATTTAAAGTGTTTAACCAAAATTCTAAACAGAATATCAATTTATTTTTAAATCTGATAAATTCGATAAGGTTATGGAAAGATGAAGCAGAAAAATTTGCTGATGAAAAAATAGTTTTAGATTTGAATCAAAATAAAAAACACTTTTATGAACATGTTCAAAGTATTATAAATGAGAAAAAACATTTAAGTGATTTAGAAAAAAATGAGAAAATATTAAAACATATTAAAACCTGTGAAGAAATCTTCATGAGTTTTAAGGGTAATGAAGATGTTTTATTGAAAGGGTTAGTAAATTTAAGGACTATACCAACAGACGTTCTTTATGCCGAACTGGAATTTAGTAATCTTGACGTTTTAATAAGTCGTTTTATGCAAGCCGGTATTTAATTATAATTAGGCAAAATCATTTTTATGAGATGTCAATTTTTCAAGAACAACAATCAGGAAATGTTAGGATTTGTAAAGGTGCTTACTCCGGATGGATGTTGTTGGTAAAGATACCTTAAAACGTGAAACCCAGTTGTGGATGGTACAGTTGGAGCAAATAATAAAACAAATAAACATGTGAAACGTAATAATAATAAATTTGAAAATAAAAATTTTTATAATTGAAAATAAGAAGAAATAATTATTGTTTATCGATGCCAAAATTATCTTATCTTGAAACACATTTAACAGATCATTGTAATTTGAATTGTGCGGGATGCAGTCATTTTTCACCTATTTTAAAGCCCTATTTTATTGAATTTGATAGCTTTAGAAAAGACCTTGCAAGATTGAAAGAACTATTTTCAAATATAAAGACAATTCGTTTATTAGGAGGAGAACCATTGTTGCATCCTCAAATTATTGAATTGTTAATAGTGGCAAGAAGTTTTTTTTCCACATCGAATATATTTGTTGTTACAAATGGAACATTATTGAAAAATCAGAAGCAATCATTTTGGAAATGTTTGAAGGACAACAAAATTAGATTGAGTGTGACATTATATAGAAAAACATTTGTACTAGAAAAACTCATAATTAAGACTTGTAATGAAAACGATATTGAATATGAAATCGTAAAAACATTTTCATTTCTCAAGTATATTAATATTGACGGAAATTCAGATAAAGATATTGCGTTTAAAAATTGCATATCTAAAAATTGTTTTATGCTTAGAAATGGGAAAATAGCTGTCTGTGGTGGGCCATTTTATATTGGTAAACAATTAAATGATTTTTTTAAAAAAAGCATATTTCCTGAAGAGTCAGATATTATTGACATCTACGAAATTAACATGACTGGTGATAAAATAATAGACAGACTTAACAATTCGATTTCTTTATGCAAATGGTGCAATGAGAAAAGTTATTATGCAAAGTGGAATTTATCAACTTATAATCTAAAAGAATGGATTGCTAAACCTAATTTTGTTAATTCTCTTTTGCCACTTAGGAAAATTAAAATCAAGAGAAATTTTAAATATGATTAATTATTATATGGTGTGAAATAATTAAAAGCGAGAACTGTGAAAAACCATGGAGTTATTATAAAATAATAATTAGGATAATACTATTAATACATAGAATTTTAATCCCCTTTTATGGTACAAAACGGTTTTACGAAAAAAACTCGCGGGAAATACTTGATGTTGTTCATAGTGTTTTTTCTGGAGGAAAGTCGTTTGGCGAAGACGTTGTAAATTTTTAAAAAAGTTATGTGGATTTACTGGAAGAAAATATGCAGTTACTGTTGGCAGTTGTACGGATGCACTTTTAGCAAAGAAAAAGAAACATTCCTTTTTAATAAAATAATAACATACAATATTATATAGTGATTATGAAAATACCTTTTTTCGGAATCGGAAAGTATTACATTAAGAACAAGAGTAATATTCTGAATATTACAGACCGTGTATTTTCAACAGGAAAGCTAATGAACGGGGATGAGTTGACTGATTTTGAAAAAGAAATAGCCCATTTTTGTGGCAGAAAATTCGCCAAACTTGTAGGAAGTTGTACCGATGCACTTTACTTTGCCTTACAGTGTATAAACATTCAACCGGGAGACGAAGTAATTGTTAGCGATTTTTCATTCATTGCATCCGCAAGTCCAATTATTCGTTCAGGTGCCATACCGGTTTTCGCTGATATTGACGAAAAGAATTACATGATGGATGTTGAATCGGTGGAAGAAAAAATAACTTCCAGGACCAAAGCAATAATTGCCGTTCATTTGTTTGGGCAGATGCTTCCCATAAGCCCGTTAAGAGAGCTGTCTGATAGATATCAGATCCCAATCATAGAAGATGCTGCCCAGTCCTTAGGAGCATCTCAGGGAAGAATTAGAGCAGGTAGTCTAGGGGTTGTGAGTTGCATAAGTTTTGACCCAACTAAAATTATAGGTGCATTTGGAAATTCTGGATGCCTACTTTTCGATGATCACGAAATGATCAATAAAATAGAAATGTTGCGGTATCATGGAAAGTATAAAAACGATTTTGCAGAACAAGGCTTTAACAGCCGTACCAGCACTTTACAGGCAGCCTTGCTATCTTATCAACTCAAAAGCGTGCAAAACATTATTTTAAAAAGGCAGAAAATTGCAGATGAATATGGCGATTCGTTAGATAAAATTGACAAAACGCTTCGACCTATAGTTGAAGCCAGCAATGTTCATACTTTTCACAAGTATGTTATATTCACCGATATGCGTGACAAATTAAAAAATTATCTGGAACAAAACGGAATTGAAACAATAATACATTATGTAAGGCCTTTACATGAATATGGAGTTTTTAAAAAATATACCGACAGTCATCTTAATAATGTGAGAACTGAACAAACATGCAAAAAACTTCTTTCTTTGCCAATATACCCGGAACTAAGCCCAGAAGACATAAATTATATAGTTAGTAATATTAATAATTTTTATAAAAATGTTAATCATAGGAGCCGGTAATTTAGGTAAACTCATCTTAGATCAGATGCTTATTGAAAATATGATTTCAAAAGATGATGAAGTGGTTTTTTTTGATAAAAACTGGAATGATCCCGGTGAATTGTTATTTAATAAATATCAGGTTATAAACTCTATGCATGAAGTAGAACATATATTCAAAAATTCTGATAAGGATTTTTTTGTTGGAATAGGAAATCCTAGAATAAGAAAGAAAATAACAGATATTTTCGAAAACCTGGGCGGAAATCTTTCATCAATCATCAGCAGAAACTCATCAATTTCTCCATTTAATTCCGATCATAATTATGCAGGAATGCTTGCTGAACCGTATGTGTCAATTGCTCATTCGGTTAAGATAGGTAAATCATGTCATTTACATGCATGTTGCACTGTGGCACATCAGGTTACAATAAATGACTATGTTAGTATTGCGACCAATGTTAGTATTTTAGGTTCCTGTATAATAGACAGTTTTTCATTGATAGGCTCGCATTCTGTTATATTACCCAATATTAAAATCGGGAAAAATGTTGTTATTGGCGCCGGCAGTTGTGTAGATAGAAACATTAATGATTTTGAAACTTTTATTAAAAGATAATATGAATAATGTACTTGTTGTTTCGGCAAGCCACAGTATGGAGAGGTCGCAGACAACCTTGATGATTAATCCATTTATTGCCGGTATGGAAAAAGCAGGAGCAAAAACAGAAACACTATATTTGAAAAGACTGAATTTAAACCCATGCAGGACGGATCTTGCATGCTGGTTTAAACATCCGGGTCAATGTATACATAATGATAGAATTCATGTGTTCAATGAAATGGTATTAAATAAAAACATTCTTGTTCTTGCAGCACCTATCTTTACAGGAGGTACCAGCTCATTACTTCAAATGTTATTGGAAAGAACCATGCCCTTTATTAAACCAGTTTTTATAATGCATAAAAAACATTTTGGGCATGAACTTAGATTACCTAATCTGCCTTCAAAATTAATTTTAATTTCAAGTTGTGCTTTTTATGAGTTAGATAATTTCGATCCTATTACCAACTTAATGAAATCATATGCACATGGAGGTAGTTTCGATTATGAAGGCGCCTTACTTCGTCCTCATATAAATTGTTTGAGGTATTTGAAAGATAATAATGCTTACCCGGACGATATTTTCGATGCATTGTTCAGCGCAGGTCATGACTATATTATGACGGGGAAAATTCTCCAAAAATATATTAAAATAATTAAACGACCCTTGATGAGCAAAAAAGAATATTTACAAATGGTAAATAATGAAATGCTGAAATTGACACCAAATAACTCCAAGCATGATTGACAAAAATACCCTGACATCATATGAAATAATTTCTGCCCTTCCTTATGGCCCTCCGTTTCTTTTTGTGGATGATATTGAATACGTTGACCCCAAAAAAATTAAAGGGAAATACACATTTAAAACTGATGAATTATTTTATAAAGGACATTTTATTAATAATAATAGTATTACTCCCGGTGTAATTCTAATTGAAACTTTAGGACAAATCGGTTTTGTTTCTTTTGGAGTTTACTTGCTTAATCTTAAAGATAGAGAATTTCATCCTTTTTTTTCAGATGTTCGGGCAGATTTTTGCGAGAAGGTGCTGCCTGGTGAAACAGTATGGGTTGAATCTGAATTGGTTTTTTTAAGAGCCGGCTACTTAAGGTGCAATGCAGTAATGAGAAATAAAAAAGAACAAATTGTTATCAAGGGAACAGGTACCTGTAAATTCGTAATTTATGAATAAAAGAGTTGTAGTTACCGGAATGGGTGTTGTTTCGCCCAATGGAATAGGGTTAATAGAATTTCTTCCCAATATAAGAAATGCAATAAATGGTATTAAATATATTAAGGAACTTGAGCTATACGGTTTAGGTTGCTTAGTTGGTGGTATACCTGATATTAGTAAATGTGAAGATTTTTTTACATCATACAAATTATATTATTTGAGCTATAGCACAAAATACAGCATTCTTGCCTGCGAAGAAGCGATACAGAATTCGAATCTGCAGTATACTATTCATCAAGGGAAGGAGCCGGATTATAATACGGGAATTATTTTAGGGACCCTGGCAGGCCAGCCAGATTTTTTGGGGATGCTTATGCATTATGTCGATAAAAAAATGAATAAGAAAATCAGAACTTTTATTGCAGAACAAATGATGATTAGTGGCAGCACTGCCCTGATCAGTGGCTTGTATGGGTTTGGAAATTATTGTTCAGCAACATCTATGGCGTGCGCATCATCAGCAGATACGATAGTTCAGGGATTTGATAGAATTAAACAGGGAAAAGCGAAAAGAATGCTGGTTGGGGGTTATGATTCTTATTCACCTTATATGTGGACGAATTTTGATATACTAAGAATTATTTCGCGTGAACATAATGATTCGCCGGAGAAAGCAAGCCGCCCAATGAGTTCCAGTCCGAATGGGTTTGTTCCCTCCTCAGGCGCTGGTGTTCTAATCATAGAAGATTTGGAAACAGCATTAACACGAAATGCTCCAATATATGCCGAAATAATTGGAGCTAACAGTAATTGTGGAGGGCAAAGGCAAGGAGGGACAATGTCTGCACCTAATATTTATGCATCCCGAAAATGCTTGAAAGATTGCATTGAACAATCAGGTATTAAAAACAGCGATATTGATTATATAAGTGGCCATCTTACATCCACAATGGCCGATGTGCTTGAAATTCAAAACTGGAATAACGTGCTTGGCAGGAGAGGAAAGGATTTCCCATACATTAACTCCTTAAAATCAATTATTGGACACACAATAGGAGCCGCTGGTGCTATAGAAACAATAGCCGGTATTCTTCAAATGAATAATAGTTTTATCCATGCATCATTGAATTGTGAGAAATTACACCCTGAAATAGAAAAAATTGCAGATCGGTCAAGAATACCTTTAAAAAGGGTTGAAAATGTTGAAATAAATTGTTTTGCCAAGTCGAGTTTTGGGTTTGGGGATGTTAATTCCTGCCTGATAATTAAAAAATATAAATCGTAAATCCATGAATGAAACAAAAGAAAAACTCATTAAGATTCTAAAAACCTATTCTTTCAACGAGCCTGTGTTCTATACTTTAACTGATGAATCAGACCTGAAAGATGATCTTGATATAAATTCAGCAAGAATTATTGATATAGTTCTTGATATCGAAGAGGAATTTAAAATAGAAATTGATGATAAGGCTATCACAAAAATCAGAAAATTTGGAGATATTGTTGAAATCATTAATTCAAAAATCAACAAATAATTGTGTCTGGGGCCGAAAAAGTTAAGTTAAGTGTTTGTATTGTTACATACAACCACGAAAGATTTATTGAAAGGACTATAGAGTCTGTATTGGCACAAAAATGTTCGTTTTTTTTTGAGATTTTAATTGCAGATGATTGCTCTACCGATAATTCTCGGAAGATTTTAAAAGGTTATTTTGAAAAATATCCCGATAAAATAAAACTGCTGTTTGCCGAAAAGAACATGGGTGTGAACAGTATCGCCAGGGAGGTATTTAAAAATTGCGGGGGAAAATACATTGCCTTTCTTGATGGCGATGACTATTGGATATATGAAGAAAAACTACAAAAACAAATTGATTTTCTAGAAAAAAACCCCGATTATATGGGCTGTTTTCATGATGCGGAAATCGTGTCAACACCTGAAGCAGATATTTTGAAACACAATCAATATCATCAGGAGTATAAATACTACTCACAATTCAATCGATATCGCTCTGATTTTTTTCCAAGTGATGTGATAGAAAGAAACATTATACCGACCGCATCTTTAGTAGTCAGGAACAGCAATAAGATCTTTGATTTCTTCGAAGCCTATTATGATATTACCCTTTCTTTGAGCTGGGCCTTTCAAATATTTATGGTAAAGGATTCTAAGTACTATTATTTCAACGAACCTTTGTCTGTTTATAATGATCATCCCGGAGGTATTTCGAAAACAATACCGTTGAATACTTTCAAACTATCGAATATAAAAGTACTTAAAAGATTTGTCGGCCATATTTACAGCAGGAATCAATATAGTTTTTATCATACAATTGCCTCGGAATACCTGCAAATACTTTACAACAAACAAAATACACAAATGAAGTTCGCTGCTTTTTTCAAATACTTCATATTATATACGTTTTATTCTCTCAAATCTTTTCATTTCCAGATGAAAGACATTTTAAATTTTAGAAAAAACATAAAAAGAGGCTAATACTTGGTATTATTGATATCTGGATTATATAATTAAGATAAAACAATAATGAGTGAAAAAAACATATTTGTTTTTGTAGTTTGCGGCGCAACTGAACATATTAAAACACTGAACTTTTCGGTAAAATATCTTAGGAAATTTTCAAAAAACAAAATTATTGTTATTACTGACAAAAAACGAAACAAAATTGAAATTGAGCATAATAATATTCTTGACATATCAACGCCTACACATTTTGATCACCATCAGGCAAGCATATATTTAAAAACAGGCTTTAATAAATTTTTAGATATGTCTCATAACTATTGCTATCTGGACAGCGATGTCATTGCATTATCGGAAAGAGTAGACGAGATTTTTTTGCACAAATATGGGCCGGTAACCTTTGCGGCAGATCATTGTAAATTGAATTTTTTTAGTGCTACGGCTGTAAAATGCCCCTGTAAGGATACTTTCAATGAAAGAAAAAAACGATTCGCGGAAATCTTGAATTCTGTGATTCCCGGTTATGATTTTGATCGAGATTTTAATAGTGTTTATACGAAAATTATTGGGCGAAAAATTGAATCAGCTATTCATGAACCTCTTAATAACATTTCATTTCTCACAAAATTATATCTCCGTAAAATAGCGCCCTCTTTTTTGCCTCTAAAAATAACAGAAGATATTGTTTATTCACGCAAAAATAAAGCATGGATGGATTGTGGAGGAAATAAAATATCTGACGTAATATTGGATTATTATACGGAAATCAAAAAACGAAGTAGTTTTCGTTATAAAAAGATTCAATCAAAATGGGTTGAAAAAGGAAAGGGAGAGGTGTTTGATTCGCAGGGATGCATACACCTGCAAGAAATGATAAAAAAGAAATTCAGCATTGATATTACTGATAATACTTGGCAACACTGGAATGGTGGTGTTTTTCTGTTCAATAAGGAATCTGTAGATTTTCTTGATACATGGCATCAATATTCTTTGGGGATATTTGAAGATAAGAAATGGAACACACGAGACCAAGGTACTTTAATTGCTACCGTTTGGAAATTTCATCTGCAACATCAAAAACTACTGCCTCAGGAGTTTAACTTTATTGCTGATTATGATAATCCTAATGTTAGATTCAAGGATGGTATCGGTTTTACTTTAAATAATTTTAAAACCGTTTTTAATCCAAATTTTATACACGTATATCATCATTTTGGTAATAAGAACTGGAATATTTGGCAGGGGATAGAAAAGGCGCTTGAAATTTCTTAGTATATTTAAAAAGGGGGTTTAACATTTATGTGTGGCATACTGGGACAGATAAATAAAGATAAAAGTATTGATAAAAGCACTTTTGAAAGAATGCTTGATACCATGTCTCACAGGGGGCCTGATGGTCGGGGATCTTATTTTTCAGCTGACAATAAAGTTGCACTAGGTCACAGAAGGCTGGCGCTGATCGATCTTTCTGAAAAAGGAGAACAGCCCATGTACAACGAGGATAAAACAATATGGCTTACCGTTAACGGTGAAATATACAAATTATCCGGAATTAAAAAAACGCTTCAGCAAAAAGGGCATACTTTTTTTTCCGATTCTGATTCGGAAGTTATAATACATGGTTATGAAGAATGGGGCCCCGATGTTCTTAATAAGCTCAAGGGTATGTTTGCTTTTGGATTATGGGATGTAAAAAAACAACAATTGTTCCTTGCACGTGACCGTTTCGGGATCAAGCCATTGTATTATTGCTTAAGCAACGATCGTTTTATTTTTTCATCCGAAATAAAAGCTATAATTAAAGATCCTGATGTTGAAAGAAAAATAGATTTTTCTTCATTCTGCGATTTTTTTGTTTACCGATATATCCCTTCTCCAAAAACAATCTGGAAAAATATTTATAAAATACCACCTGCTCATTACATTATTATGATGAGGGGAAATGAACCGCAAATACATGAATACTGGAAACTGAACTCCGAAAATGAATCTATCTCCGAAAAAGAAGTTGTCGGGCAAACAGATCAGCTTATTGAGAATTCAGTTAAGGGCCATATATTGAGTGATGTGCCTGTCGGGTCTTTTCTTAGCGGAGGTTACGATTCGAGCGCGCTGGTATATTATATGACGCGGCTGGATTATCCGACTAGTACCTTTTCTATAGGTTTTAAAAACTGGGATAAAAGTGAACATCAGTATGCGGAAATTGTAGCCAAGACATTCGGAACGCAACATACTTCAAAAATCATAGATCAGCAGGAACTGGGTCTGCTTAATAAACTTTCTTATCATTACGATGAACCACTTGCAGATATTTCGACTATTCCAACTTTTCTCGTTAGCGAGTTAGCATCACAAAAAGTTAAAGCTGTAGTTTCTGGAGAGGGAGCAGATGAAATTTTTAGTGGCTATTCCTGGCATAAAACAGGCACATCTGGGATGTCATTTTCTCAAAAAATGAAATACTATAAGGATCAAAGTTCTGCCAAAACAAGGAAATTTAGCCTGAATGATTATGCCAATGCCATGGCAATGGGGTATTTTGGCAAAGAAGAATTACGCCAACTCCTGAACCCGGATATATGTAAAAATATACCCGATGACCCATTGTGGTTTTATCGCAAACACTATAAACAAGAATTGCCCGGAATTAAACGATTCCAGTATCTTGACATTAAAACATTTATGGGCGAACTAGTGCTTACTAAGGTTGACAGGGCAAGCATGGCAAATTCCCTTGAAGTGAGGGTGCCGTTTCTGGACCATGAACTTGTTGAATTTATATTCAAACATTCTGCGAAAACCTATATCCATAAGAATGTTAAAAAATTTCTATTGTACGAAAACATCAAAGCAGCACTACCAAAAGTAATATTGGATCGAAACAAACAGGGATTTGTAGGCCCGGACAGCTATTATATGAACATAGGGTGGTATAAAAACATTTTATCTGACAGCAAACTGGTGGCAGATAAAATTATAAATGCGAATTATGCTGAACAACTACTTGCCGAAAAAGACCACTGGAGGTTGTGGAAGATAATCATCATGGAATATTGGTACAGGAAATTTAAAAATAAAACAAAATAAGATACGGAGTTGCTCATGAATATATATGATTCAAGTATTTTTCCGAAAGGTATCTTGCGAATCGTAGTGCGGTTTTTAAAATTGTACCATACAGTAAAATATAATATTACGAATGGTAGTAGCAATAAGAGCGTTAAGTTCAAAGATTATCAAAAAACACGGCCACTCGGAATAAGGCCGGTAATATGTTATGCCCCTTTTAAAAGCATGTACTTTGGTATCGATGGGAAGGTGATAGCCTGTTGCCTGAATCGTACATATATACTTGGAAATTATCCTGAGCTGTCTGTAAGACAAATTTGGGAAGGATCCCCTATTAAATTGCTGAGAAAGAGTCTGAAAAGAAACGACCTGTCTTTAGGCTGCAGGAATTGCATGCAAAATATAGAATGCGGTAATAATGATGCCGTTGCTGCCCGACAATTTGACACCTTGCTTTCAGAATCAAAGTATCCCGTAATGATGGAGTTTGAACTGAGCAGTTCATGCAACCTTAATTGCATAATGTGTGAAGGAATTTTTTCAGGAACTATAAATGAAAATAGGAGCATAATTAAAGAAACAGATAATGTGTATGATGAGCAATTTCTGAAACAATTGGAAGAGTTTATACCGCATCTTAAAAAAGCAAAATTTCTTGGCGGCGAACCTTTCCTAATCCCTATGTATTATAAAATATGGTCCAGGATTATTAAAATTAATCCCGCCTGTATTATTATTATTCAGACAAATGCCACAATATTCAATGATAAGGTAAATGAACTACTTGAAAAGGGTAATATACGAGTAAGTGTATCAATTGACTCTTTTTTGAAAGAAAATTATGAAGCTATACGGATTAACGGTAATTTTGAAAGTGTTATGAAAAATATAGAATATTTTCATAAACATTCTATTAAAAGAAACTACCCTTTTTCTGTCGCTATTTGCCCCATGAAACAGAACTGGAAAGAGCTTCCAAACATGATAATTAAATGCAATAAAAATAATTTTCTGGTTTTTTTTAATGTTGTTATGAATCCCCCGGAATGCTCACTTTATTATTTTCCCATCAAGAAACTTAAAGAAGTGGTAAATTGCATGTTTTTAGCAAAAATTCCTTCAAAAACAAGGATAGAAAAACGAAATTTTTTTCATTTTAACGATTTTATTAATCAGTTAAAAGTTTGGATAGAACAAAAAGAAGCAGCAGTTAAAAGCTGGAATTATGAGAAACAAATACTTGATAAGAAAACTATGCAGGAATTGATCGGAGAAATAGATCGCATTCTGTTAGAATATTACAAAGAAAGGCCTGAACTTACTAATGATTATATAACTATTAAGGAATTTAGCGATAATTACCAAAAAGCGACTTCACACTTTATAGATGATTATTATTTTAAAAGATCAGTTTATAAATTAATCCGACAGCCCATCGAAAAAATTATTGATGAATTAAAACAATTAAGCAAAGAGAATATGTCCGAATTGCTTGAAAATATAATACTAAAGAGTAAAGAAGAAGAAGAATTAATAATGGCTGATATGGAATAAACCACTACGATGGAGTCGAAAATAATATTAATGGATGAAAATGATAATATTACGGGGATGGCCACTAAGTTGAGTGTTCACCAGCAAGGTTTATTACACCGTGCATTTTCTGTTTTTGTATTAAATTCAAAAAACGAGCTGCTTTTGCAACAAAGGTCTTTTCATAAATATCATTCGGGTGGATTATGGTCTAATACATGCTGTAGCCATTTTACATCCGCAGAAGATCCGGAAAAGCAGGCTGAAAAGCGCCTTTTAGAGGAAATGGGAATAAAAACAAAACTCAAAAAAATTTTTACTTACAGATATTCAGTTTTGTTTGAAAATGGCCTGACAGAAAACGAAATAGTTTATGCCTATTTGGGCTATTATAAAGGACACCCATTACCTGATATGGAAGAGGTAAATGCATGGAGATGGATGAATTTAGAAATGCTTAAGGAAGACATGAAAAACACTCCGGATAATTATACGTTTTGGTTTAAATTTTCGCTTAGTGAATTTTTAGAGAAATACCGCCTTTTATAATGATAAATACAAAAATTAAAAAATGGTTTGTCTTGAGCAGCATCTTTTTTATGCTGGTTTTATTTTTTGTGAGTTTTATTTTTATTAATAAATATTTGTCTGGTATCGTAATATCGGGTCCTTTCACCGTTTCAATAGATGGAACATCACTAGCTCAATCTAAAGCAATAAAAATATACGGATATTCTCCATTTAATAATACCCGGCAGGGGTTAATGAGGAATGAAAAAAATAACAACTGGGAATTTTTAGAGTATAGATGTTTTAAAAATCTTTTTATTTTTTTCCCAGACAATGTTTCAGATATTGGACGTGTGAGAATAAATAAAGGTAAAAATCAAATGGTATTTGAGCAATTACCGGAAATTCAAAAAGCTAAAATAGTTGAATTAACCCCGCAGTTGAAAGGGTTTACATCAAAACAGGACATACTGATTTCGGTTTTACAGTTAAAAGAGATCAAGCAGTTATTATTTTTAGTAATTATTGTTTTACTATGTTTTACAATAGTTTTTATCATCTTAAGAAGAAAAAAAGCAACACCACCAAAAAAAGTCATTTTGTGGGGCATAATTTTAGTTTGTATTGTAATTCATGCTTCGTTTTATTTTCTTACGGGCTTTTATTTGATATCTTCAGGCCTATGTTTATACATTATTCTATCGTTAATAGTATATATACTGATATTGTTTTTTTTACGAATTTTTAAAAAAGCGGAAAAAAAGATAAGAGAAATCCAATTGACAATAATCACTATAACAATCTGTTTGTGCCTTGTTGAATTAGTGTTGATTCTTATCGGATTTAAAACTACATTTCTTGAATCCAAAAACAAATTTTATTATGCCTCACCATATAGCGAAGATAAAGATAATGATTGGTTTCATATATGGTCAAATGAACACGATTTGAAAACAAATGAATATACTTTTCACAGGACAATAAATTCCGAGAATCTCTCAGACAAGGAACATCCTGTTGATAAAAATGTAAACGAATTTCGTATTATTGGATTAGGCGATTCATTTACTGAAGGCGACGGTGCGGATGCCGATTCAACCTGGCTGAAATTCCTAGAAAGAAGTCTGTCAAAATATCCAATTAAAAAACAGTTAACTTATATTAATGCCGGTGTTTGTGGCAGTGACCCGTTTTTTGAATTCGTTTTATTGAAAGAACGTTTATTAAAATATAAGCCGGATGTGGTTCTGCTTGCTGTTAATAATTCGGATATTTATGACATTCTGATACGCGGAGGAATGGAGCGATTCAGGCCCGATGGAACCATTAAATACAACAACGCGCCGTGGTGGGAACCAATATATGCATGTAGCCGGATTGCACGTTTGTTTTTTCATGCTTTGGGCTATAATAAATTATTTGTTAAAAACAATGATTGCAGGCTTATTAAATCAAAAGAAAAGATAATTGAAACATTAGAACTGTTTAAGATTCTGGCAAAAGAGAATAAATTTGACTTGATCATAATATTTCATCCTGATAAAACAGATGTTTTATTGAAACAGCTGAAGCTTAATGATGTTTATCAAAAATTATTTTGCGAAAAACAACTTAGCATTTTTAATATGTTAGATTATTTTGCAACCCATGAAAAAATTGATTCGTCAAATTATGCACAATATTACTGGGTAAAAGACGGGCATCATAATGCTAAAGGATACGCAGCTTTTGCCCGGGGCGTTGAATGGAAACTAAAGGAAATGGGGATTATGGATTCCTTAATGATAAAGTGAATGCGAATAATTGTGAACCATAAAGCTAAAGAATTAATAAATAATACAAAAGATTTTAAATTATTATTGTTTCCATCATTATGGAGTTAATCTTGCTACCATGTTTAATTTGACATATCATAAAAAAAGAATTATAAAAAAATCTAATTCGTCAGTTAATAGGGAAGCGTATTATCTGCCCAGTAGGCATAATTGCCTGTTGATGCAATTGTTATTGACAACATTGTTTAAACTTTAAGTTACAAACATACAGTTTATTATAGGAAATAATATTGGTATTTGGATGCTCTTGTTTTTCAAAAATAAAAATTAAAAACATACAATATTTGGATTCAAAATAAATTAAAATGAAGCGATATAAGAAGTATATATTTATAATTTTACTTTTAGGGTTACCATCTCTAATATTATTCAATGATTTTAACGATAGCAGGATATTTTCTGTTCAAGTAGATTATAATTTAAAATCAGATACTACACTACCATACATAATTATAAAAGATACCGGAGGAGTTGGATTGGATTTTACTTTTTCATTAAATAATTTATTTTGGTTTCATCCGGATTCAATGATAAGCTATATACATAAGATTCCTGTTAAAGATAGTTTCAATACAAAAAAAGAAATCATTCAGGCATGGCAATTTGTAAATTCATTTACTTTTCATCGTACTCCACTAACTCAAACCGACAAAAAAATTCATTCTCCGGAAATAATGATTAATTCAATTGGATATGGTTTTTGCGACGACCGCACAGCTTCATTATGCATGGTTTGGGAAAAGATGGGGTATAAGTATAGAATTTACAATGTAATAGACCATCATGTTTTTCCTGAAGTGTATGATGGAAAGAAGTGGATGATGTTTGACCCGGATTATGGTATATTATTGTTAACAGAAAATAATGAAATTGCATCTATTGCTGATATCAGGTCATTTATAAAGCTAACACCATTTAAAAATGATTACAAAAATTGGGATCCATATTTACAGATAAATATTGTTATGGCTTATCCTAAATTACTTCAGGATATATATTTAAAAGCGGATAAAAGCAGAATAAACAATTGGTTTGCCGATGAGGTAGAATGGGAAAAAACATCATTTAAACTGCCGCCATTTACTAAAGTTGAGTTTCCAATTTATATTGATAATATAATTTCACCATTATGTAAAATTACAATACCTGATTATTATTATGGAACTATCCAACTTCCTTTAGTAATACACCAGATAATTAATGCTGATGTTAATCTTTTGCAAAATCACAAAACGGATGGTGTGAATATAGAAGCTGAATTAGTATCCGGCAAAGTGGATGTTAAGGGTACTGATGTGGTAATTTATGCCTATATGAATCCAATACTTTTTCTTTCTGAAAAAGAAATAAAGTTCAAATTGTATTCGTATAAAAAAAACCTACCTGAAATTAAAATTCTTGAACAGCAAATTCCGGAAGGAAACATTTTTTTTATTAAGAATAAGATATCCCAAGATATCATAAATAATAAAGACTTAATTACGAATCTGGCTTTGAGGTGCTCAAACATGGATATGCCCCAAATAAAAAATTATGAAGATTTAATGCTTGCATCCAGATTGTTATTGAGTGATGGAGCATTTGATGCTGACACCAATACTATCTATCAGAAATTTAGCATTTTGAACAATTATTTTTCTACAGATACTTTAAATTTAAAGAAATTTTACGATGTGCTTAACCAGCCAGAATATCTTGCTATTATTTTAGTGACGTATGAACATTCATCAATTAAGGATTTAATAAAAATCATGGAATAATATAATTAAGTTTTTGAATAGGTGCGAGTATTTTAGAGAAAAAGAAAAAAATTCAACAAACAGTAATGAATAATATTGGAAACACGATGGCCACCACAATGCTAAAGGATATGCAGTTTTTGCCCGGGGCGTTGAATGGAAACTAAAAGAAATGGGAATTATTGATTCATTAATGAAAAAATGAAAATTTTAGGCATATCGGCATATTACCACGATTCGGCTGCTGCTATAATAAGCGATGGGAAAATACTGGCTGCCGCGCAGGAAGAACGTTTTACACGTATCAAGCAAGATGCGTCTTTTCCTGTTAATGCGATTAAAGATTGTCTTGATTATTCAGGCATATCGCTAAATGAACTTGATGCGGTGGTTTTTTACGATAAGCCCCTTTTGAAATTTGAACGCTTGCTCGAGACATATTATTCAAACGCCCCGCGTGGTATAAGATCTTTTATTACGGCCATGCCAGTGTGGATTAAAGAAAAATTGTTTTTCCGTAAATTATTACTAGACGAGCTTATAAAAATAGAAAAGATAAAAAGATCAAAGATCAATCTGCTTTTTACCGAACATCACCTTTCTCATGCAGCATCTGCTTTTTATCCTTCGGGTTTTCAGGATGCAGCAATCATAACACTAGATGGTGTGGGGGAATGGGCTACCGCATCTATTTGTCACGGACAAGGGAATTCAATAAAAATCATTAAAGAACTTCATTTTCCGCATTCTCTGGGATTGCTGTATTCTGCCTTTACCTATTTTCTTGGTTTTAAAGTTAATTCAGGCGAATACAAACTGATGGGTCTGGCGCCTTATGGTAATGCGGGATCTGAAAAAACCCGGGAATATATAAAGACGATCAGAGAAAAACTTGTTGATATAAAAGAAGACGGTTCAATTGTTTTAAACCTATGTTATTTCAATTATGAAACAGGCCTTACTATGGTTAAGGAAAAAAAATGGGAACAGGTTTTTGGTTTCACACGAAGATTGCCGGAGTCGGAAATTCAGCAGATGCACTGCGACCTTGCTTATGCCATTCAATATATTACCAATGAAATAGTATTGAAAATTGCTAAGACAGCCAAGGCGCTCACCGGCTCGGATAAGCTGTGCATGGCAGGTGGTGTTGCACTGAATTGTGTTGCCAATGGTCATTTGCAGAAATCGGGTTTATTCAAAGATATTTTTATTCAACCGGCTGCCGGAGATGCCGGTGGCGCTTTAGGTGCAGCGCTTGCGGCACATTATATTTATTTTAATCAGGAGAGAAATAGTACAGAAGAAAATCAATCGGATATAATGCAGGGCGCTTATCTCGGACCGGAATATTCCGATTTCGATATTGAAAAGACAGCAAGAAAAAATAAGGCAATATATAAAAAATACGATCAATTTGAAGAGGTTTCTAAAATAACAGCCGGACTGCTTGCTGATGGGAATGTCGTGGGATGGTTTCAGGGCAGAATGGAGTTTGGTCCGCGGGCGCTTGGTAATCGAAGTATATTGGGTGATGCTCGAAATCCAGAAATGCAGAAAAAAATGAATTTAAAGATCAAATACCGCGAAGGATTTCGGCCTTTTGCACCTTCTGTTCTTGCCGAAGATGCTAAAAACTATTTCGATTTAACAAGTGACACTCCCTATATGCTTTTAGTAGCCGATGTTGTTAAAGAACGCGTAAACATGCTTCCGGAGAATTATTCTGAATTACCCCTGATGGAAAAACTATATATCCCGCGTTCGGATATTCCGGCCGTTACCCATGTGGATTTTTCTGCCAGAATACAGACAGTTCATAAAGAGACCAATCCCCAATACTGGTCGTTGATAAATAAGTT
>Ga0209099_1001733_pt1 | contig 20981 bp, 16 predicted proteins | sample AD_JPNHW2_MetaG_FD_184430 | JGI IMG/M metagenome (GOLD analysis project Ga0209099, IMG submission 184430) | Active sludge microbial communities of municipal wastewater-treating anaerobic digesters from Japan - AD_JPNHW2_MetaG (SPAdes) (version 2) | ecosystem: Engineered > Bioreactor > Anaerobic... | reverse complement strand
TTGTTATCAGCAGTTCTATAGTTTCTTCTTCTATCATTTTTAAAATCGGAAACAGGAACTAAAGGAACGCTACCAATACTATCTCTTTCTTCAACGGTACCATCTTCTAGTAATTTTTTGGTTTCGTAGTAGTTACCTCTGAAAGGGTTAAGGTCAGCAACATCTTCTGAGCTATTTTGGCGATAAACGTCAAGTACCCATTCTGAAACATTTCCACCCATATTATATAAGCCATAATCATTAGGCCAATAAGATTTAACTGGTGTTGGTTTTTCACCACCATCGTTTAGATGACCGGCAGTACCCATATAATCGCCTCTACCTCTACGAAGGTTAGCAACGTTATCACCCATATATTTTTTATCTTCAGTACGAACATAAGAACCGTTCCAAGGGTAGATTCTTCTTTCAAGAACTCTTTCATTGAAAGTATTTCCAATTAAGCCATAAGCAGCATATTCCCATTCAGCTTCAGTAGGTAGACGATACTTAGGTAAAAGTATACCATCTTCCATCTTAACATTTCTATATTCTCCTGTAGTGATATATTGCAATCTTTTATCGGAATTAGATTCATAAGAATTATCGCCATAGGTCAAATAAGCATCTGTATTAAAGTAACCTTCAGGAGAAGGTGTTACGTTATAGTTAGCGAATCCCATGTCTACTAAGATTTTTTCGTTAACGCGGTCTGTTCTCCAGGCAGCATAATTAACAGCTTGCAGCCAACTAACACCAACAACAGGATAATCGTTAAATGCAGGATATTTAAAATAGTATTCCACGTTGGTTTCCGCGAAGCCTAATTTAGTTCTCCAAACGTTTTCATCAGGATAAGCGTTATCGTAAACTACTTTTAAATCGGCAGGAACAAAAACTCTTTCCAACCAATTTAAATATTCTCTATAATCTAGGTTACTAATTTCGCATTCATCCATATAGAAAGAAGAAACAGTTACACGTCTAGGAGAATTATCCCAATCGTACATAACATCTTGTTCAACTCTGCCCATTACAAAAGTACCTCCTTCAATAAGGACTAATCCGGGGCCAGTTTCTTGTTCAGTAAAAGGGAACACTTCAAATCCGCCATTTTCTGGGTCATTGTAGTCCCAACCGGTAGTTGAGCTGGATTCATTAGAGCAAGAAGCTAAAAGAATTACAGCGAAGAAGGCTAAACTTAAAAATTTTGTGATCTTCATATTATAAATATATTTTTTTTCAAACGTTTCTACTTCATTATTTATTGTTAATCCAATTCTAGTAATGTGGACATTCTAAATCTTTAATATGTCTTACTTTTTCAGGGCAAGGTAAAAGTAATTGTAGTGTAACTTCATGAGCACCACCTGAAATTCCGGACAACCCATTAGCTGTAATGTCATAAGAGTATCCTATACGGAATTTTTCGTGTTGCAAACCGGTTGTAAAGATAATTGCATCAATATTTTGAAGACTGTGACGCAACCACAAACCAACTGTAAACGGGTAGAAATTCAAATAGAAACCTTCATTAAAATAATGGAAAGTAAGAGGATTTAAATTTGCAGTAGCTTGTTGTTGGTAAATAATATTAGGGCTAATTGAGATATCTCCAAAGGAAACTTCTTTTTTACTTTTTCTTTTTATATCAAATGTTCCACCAATGTGAGCAGTAAATTTGATTGGTAATTTATAAGTATCTGAGATAAAACCAACATACATAGGTACAATATGGTGTGCTGCAAAACCAAAGTAAAAGTTTTTAAAATAACCAAGCATACCGGCAGAAAAGTCGAATTGACCCTTAGCTAAGTCCCCGGGAGGAAGCTCAGAAGATTGGTATACGAATCCATATTTTGGATCTATCATATCGCCAAAAGTAAGTTTACTCCAATCTAGTGAGGTTTGATAATATCCTGCAGATAAAGCAAATCTCATATTAAATTTTCTAGTAACCTTTAATTTAAAAGAGTACATAAAATTGGCGCTATAGGTGTTAAATGTCCCTTGTCCAGCACGATCTCCAAACAATAAAACGCCTATTCCACCATTCAACTTATCAAAATGTTGGTCATAAGATACTGAATATGAAACGAATTCACCTTGAACGCTTGGCCATTGATCTCTGAAACTTGTAGCTATTCTGGGACAAACATTTGTCCCAGCCATCGCTGGATTCAAATACAACGGGTTAGCATAAAATTGTGAAAAATGGGCATCTTGTGCATTTACCAAGCTTGTGGTAAGGAGTAATGCCGTGGTCATAAGAACACAAAATAGTCTAGACATATTAAAATTCAATTTTTGCGTTGCAAAAGTAATCATTTTTTTCAAACATTCGTTTCACTAATAAAGTTTATTTGATAATTTTTTATGATTTTTGTCGTTATTAATCAAAAATATAAGTCGAATATCAATAATACAAACGAAATATGAAACAAAAAACTTGGGTAGTAGTTATCATTTTTTTTACTTTTTTTTCTTTATGCATTGAAAATCAAGCACAAAACATTAAAAAAGAGTATTCTTTTGAATGGACTTCATCAATACAATTTCAAAAAGATGAAAATACAGTTATTGAATTGTTAAATTTTGTTGGGGCGGTTTCTGGGACTGATTTTCCAACTTTACCCCATTTTTCAGAAAAATTTTTAGTAAATGGAGATTATGAATCGTATCAATATACATTTACTAATGTAATGACGGCACCATTTTCGGGTGATGAAATCAAATTGATCCCATCTCAATTTAATCAGAAAGAGATTAAAGCAGAAATCAGGACAGCGGGATTATCAAAAAAGAACTATGCCCTATTAAGTTTTATCCCAATTATATATCAAGGAAACACTCCTTTAAAAGTGATCTCTTGCACTATAGAAATAACTCCCAATAAAATCAAGTATTATAAAAAGACAAAAGAGGTTTCCAATTCAATTTTAGCTTCAGGTAATTGGTATAAAGTTGGAATCACTAAATCTGGAATTTACAAGGTTACTTACCATGATTTCGTTCAATTAGGAATACCAACTGGCAACATTTCCTCTTCCAATATTGCTTTATTTGGAAATGGTGGAGGAATACTTCCTGAAGCTAATGGAATTCCACGACCAAGCGATTTAACTGAAAATAGAATTGTTATCATCGATGGTGGTGACGGTATTTTTAATAATGATGATTACTTTCTTTTTTACGGCAATGGGATCCATTCTTGGTCTTACGACTCAACGAATGGCGTTTTTAATCATACTTTCAATATTTATGCAGAAAAAACTTATTACTATATTACTATAGATCCTTCAATCGGAAATAAATTAAGGATTAACGCTGTTGACAACACTGATCAACCAGAGAATAGTGTTGTTAATACTTATACCCATTATGATTTTTACGAGAATGATAAATATAACTTTGCTGAATCAGGAAAACAATGGTTTGATGAGGGTTTTGATATTGAGACATCCAAAACCTACAATTTTACGATTCCTGAACCAACCGGTTCTAATGCGAGAATCACTTTTTCAGCAGGTTCTACGATAAGTCAAAGTTCAACTTTTTCGATCACTTTAAATGAAAATCCGATAGCCAATATGTTGTTAAGTTATATTGGGGATAATGATTTTATTGCTCATACTTCAAAAACATATTCAACTCCAATTACTAGTTCCCCATTGCAAATTAACATAACTTATAATAAGCCACAATCTTCATCAGTTGCTTATTTGGATTATATTGAATTCCAGATCCCAAGTAAATTAAAATTTTACAAAGATCAGTTTCCTTTTTGTGCTCCTCAAGCTGCTCGGAGTGGAAATTACACTAAGTTTGACATGAGTAATGCTAATTCCTTAACAAAAGTTTGGGATATCACCAATCCTTATGAACCAGTCCAAATGATAGGGGATTTGAACAATGGCATTTTTTCATTCAAAACAAAAACTGAAGAACTGAAATATTTTATTGCCTTCAATGGAAGTACCTATTATTCAGTATCTCCTATTGGAAAGATTAATAATCAAAATTTAATTGGAACTTCAGATGTAGATATGATTATCATTGCATACCCAGATTTTGTATCTGAAGCGAAAAGGCATGCTGAAAACAGAAGGAGCAGTGATGGTTTATCCATCTTAGTAGTAACACCTGAACAAGTTTATAATGAATTCTCATCAGGTGCTCAAGATCCTACTGCAATCCGTGACTATATGAGAGCTGTATATAAAAAAACAGATGGTGAATATCCGAAATATCTACTATTGTTTGGCAGACCCTCTTATGACTATAGAGGATTGGTAAGCGGAACTAAAGTGTATGTTCCTAACTATCAAATTACAAACTCTTTAAATGAAAACGCTTTAGGATCTAATGATGATTATTTTGCATTATTAGACGACAATGAAGGATTAGATTGTGAAGGTTTATTAGATATTGCAGTTGGTAGATTTCCTGTTACAACTGCTTCTCAAGCAGCTATATGTGTAAACAAAACTGCTAATTATGCTTCAAAACAAAATTTAGTTACCGGAAACTCAGCTATCATCTCAAATTTTGGAGATTGGAGAAATACGGTCACTTTTGTAGGAGATGATGAAGATGGTAACTTTCACATGTACACTGCAGATGCAGGAGCAAAAAAAATTGGAGCGCGATATCCCCATTTTAATATTGACAAAATATATTGTGATGCCTTCGAACAGGTTTCTTTTGCAGGTGGCCAAAGGTATCCTGAAGTGAATAAAGCGATAAATAATCGAATGGATAGAGGATCATTAATATTCACTTATGCCGGTCATGGTGGTGGAAATGGTCTAGCACATGAAAGAATCTTAGAAATTTCTGACATCAATAAATGGAATAACAAATACAATCAAACATGGATGGTAAATCTGACTTGTTCATTTGGTTGGATTGATCGGAAAGCGGTTTCTCCTTCAGAACTCATTTTTGTTAATGAGAAAGGGGGCTCTGTTGCTATGATTACAACGACACGTGCAGCATTTACCGGTTCAAATTTCAGCTATTGTGAAGCTCTTTTTAACACACCTCTTTTTGATGAAAATAAAAAAGTAATCACCATTGGGGAGTTTAATAAATCAGGCAAAAATAATGTAGGGGGAGCTAAATTCCCATGGAATATGCTTGTCGTTTTAGGGGATCCTTCATTGAAGCTTAACTTACCAATGTGTAATGTCGTAACTGATTCTATTAACGGGTTTTCTGTAAATTTGGAAGTTGATACTATAAAAGCGTTGGATAAAGTTACCATTAAAGGACATATTACCGATAATGATGGCGTTATTCTAACTCAATTCAATGGTAATATTTTTCCTTCTGTTTATGATAAAAAGGTAAAAGTTGTAACACTTAGAAACGATCCACAAGAATCAGAGGAACCATTCGAATTTGAATTACAAAAAAACATCTTGTTTAAAGGAAATGCAACGGTTAAAAACGGATACTTTGAATTCTCATTTATAGTACCTAAAGACATCAATTACTCTTATGGAAATGGGAAATTGAGCTATTATGCAAGATCATCAAATGCTGATGGGACAGGTTATTTTAATCAGTTTATCATAGGTGGTATCAGCGATAATCCAATTGCCGATGAAAAAGGTCCTGAAATCAATATTTTTTTAAATAGTGAAAAATTTGTAAATGGAGGAATGACAAATCCCGATCCACAATTGATAGTTAAATTAAAAGATGACAACGGAATCAATACAACCGGAAATGGGATTGGGCACGACCTGATTGCCATCATTGATGAAAACACAGATTCTCAAATAATCTTAAATGATTTTTACCAAGCCAATCAGGATAGTTTCAACTCTGGGATTGTCAGATATCAGTTGGAAGAGCTTGCTGTTGGTAATCACACTCTTAAAATCAGAGCTTGGGATATTGCCAATAATGTATCTGAATCTACACTCGATTTTACGGTTGTTTCAGATGAAAAATTATCCATTGACCATGTTTTAAATTATCCAAATCCATTTACAACACATACAGAATTCTACTTTGAACACAATCAACCGGGGCAACTTTTAGATATTATGGTGCAAATTTTCACTATTTCTGGAAAACTAGTAAAAACGGTCCATTCTTCTCAATATTTAGATGGGACCAGATGTAATGGAATTGAGTGGAATGGATTGGATGATTATGGTGACAAATTAGCAAAAGGTACTTACATATATAAGATATCGGTAAGAAATGCAAATAATGAAACCGTTGAAAAATTTGAAAAAATTGTGATCCTTTAAAATAAATATAGTATCTTTGCGTTTCTTTTGAACAAAAATAAATATTCAAAAATTAATATGACTCGAAAAATAATTTTAGCAATTTCAATTGTCTTATCTTCAACTTTATATGGATTTTCTCAAAATGGTTTTGACTATGACAATCCCTCATCACCCTATTTAAATCCAATTACTACTTCAGTGCCATTTTTACAAATTGCCCCGGATTCCAGAGGTGCAGGGTTAGGTGATATCGGAGTTGCTTCTTCATCAGATATTAATTCTCAACACTATAATGCAGCTAAATATGTTTTTAACAAAAACAAATTTGGAATTTCAATATCATATAGCCCTTGGCTTCAAGACCTTATCGGAGATATTAGTTTAGCCTATATTTCCGGTTTTCTTAAGATTGACGATATGAGTGCTATTTCTATGTCATTGAGATATTTTTCTATGGGATCTATTCAATTTACTGACTATTTTGGTGAACCTATCGGTGAAAGAAGTCCTCATGAATATGCGATTGATTTTGCTTATTCTCGTAAGTTCACTGATCACTTTTCCATGGCAGTGACTCCGCGTTTTATCTATTCTAACTTAGCTACTAATATTGAAGTTAGTGGGATTGAAATGAAACCGGGTATTGCCGGAGCAGCTGATGTATCCCTGTTCTATGAACAAGATTTTAAATCATCAAAATTCGAGAACCAAACTTTCCGCGCCGGTCTTTGTGTTTCAAACATTGGAAACAAAATTTCTTACACTAATGGAAGTCTTAACAGGGATTTTCTTCCTACTAATTTAAGAATTGGAGCTTCCTACACTATGGATATTGATAAATATAACAAGTTTACCATTTTAGGAGAAGTTGGAAAACTTTTGGTTCCTACTAATCCCGTGAAATTATTAGATGAAGATGGTACTCCAATACAAAACATTGACGGTACTTATCAATATTTTGGAAATGGTATAGACACCAAAAATATTGGGGTAATGCAAGGAATTTTAAGGTCGTTTTATGATTCACCAGGTGGTTTTAGTGAAGAGATGAGAGAAATTGTTTTTGCTGTTGGTGCTGAATATGCTTATAATGATTTATTTATGGTAAGACTAGGTACTTTCTTTGAAAACAAAAACAAAGGAAACAGAAAATATGGTGAAGTGGGTGTAGGTTTTAAATACAATGTTTTTGCAATTGATGTTTCCTATCTCATAGCTTTTACTCAACACAACCCACTTGAAAATACCTTAAGATTTACACTAGCATTGAATTTTGAATCATTTTATGCTAAAGAAATTAAAAAACAAGGTAAAAAATAAATTTAATGAACTTTCGGGTTGGTTTTGGATACGATTTACATAAATTGGTTGATCATAACATCAACCAATTTCCGTTTATATTAGGCGGTATCGTAATCCCTTTTGAAAAAAGTTGCATTGCCCATTCAGATGGAGATGTAGTCATTCATGCTTTATGTGATGCTTTATTAGGTGCAGGCGGATTTCAAGATATTGGGACTCATTTTCCTGACACTGATCCAAAATATGAAAATATTAATAGTCAACTACTTCTTTTAGAAGTAGTTAAACTTCTAAAATCACATAATTGGATCGTCAATAACGTTGATATTACCATTATCCTTGAAAAACCAAAGCTATCCATATATAAAGAACAAATCGTTGAAAATTTAGCAACTATTTTAGAAATCCCCATTCAAAGTATTTCAGTGAAAGCAAAAACCAACGAAGGACAAGATGCCGTTGGCAGAGGTGAAGCTGTAATTGCTCAAGTAATCGTTTCAATCATTTCAAAACAATAATTATATCTATGAAAAAACAATTTTTTTACACTTTATTTTGTCTGACACTTATGGCAACAAATTTACAAGCACAAACACCAGACAATGGAAAGCCTCACCAATGTAAACCAGTTCAAAAAGAATACACCGAGGAAGACTATAAAAACAATCCACTAATACAAGAATGGAAAACGCCTTATCAAACACCTCCTTTTGACTTAATTAAAGTTGAACACTATTTACCGGCCTTTTACCATGCTCTTGAGGTAGCTGATAAAGAGATCTATATGATTTCTGATCAAAAATCTACCCCAACTTTTGAAAATACTATCGTTGCACTAGATAGAAGTGGGGCACTTTTAACCAGAATATCAAATGTTTTCTTCAACATGCTATCAGCTTATACATCCCCTGAACTTCAAAAAATAGCTCAAGAGATTAGCCCTGTTTTAACTAAACATTCTAATGAAATTTACCACAATAAAGCTCTTTTTAGTAGAGTATTAGAAATCTATAAATTGAAAGATAAACTTACAAAGCAAGAAGATAAAATGCTTTTAGAAAAAACATATAGAGCATTTATTAACAGTGGAGCTCAATTGAGTGATGAAGACAAAGAGTCATATAATGTTTTATCCATGGAGCTTTCTCGATTGTCATTAGTTTTCAGTGAAAATGTATTATCTGCTACTAACGAGTTTGAAATGATTTTGACCACTCCTGAAGAAGTTAAAGGAATTCCAGCAAATGAACTTGAAATCGCTCATGCAAAGGCTAAAGCAAAAGGATTAGATGGATATCTTTTCGATCTTTCTGCTCCGAGCTATGGCGCCATAATGAAGTATTCTGATGACCGTAGATTAAGAGAAAAAATATACAGAGTATATAATTCTAAAGCATTCTCCGGACAATATGACAATAATTCTTTGATCATTGAAATATTAAATATGCGTAGCAAAATTGCTCATCTTCTAGGTTTCAACACATACGCTGAATATGCTTTACAAGATAGAATGGCTGAAAATCCTGAAAATGTTATTATACTTTTAGATCAACTACTTGAAGCTTCATACCCTGTTGCGAAAAAAGAGATTGAAGCAATTGAACTGTTCGCTAGAGAAAACGGTCTAGAAGGCAATTTAGAAAGATGGGACTTTTCTTATTATTCAGAAAAATATAAAAACAAAAAATACAACATCTCTGATGAAATGGTTAAACCCTATTTCAAATTGGAAAATGTAATCGATGGCGTTTTTATATTGACTAAAAAATTATATGGAATTACCTATAAAGAAAATAAAAACATTCCTGTTTATCATCCTGATGTTAAAGCGTATGAAGTTTATAGAAATAAAGAACTGTTAGCCATCCTTTATTTAGATTTTCATCCTAGATCTTCTAAAAGAGGAGGTGCATGGATGACCTCATTCAGAGAACAATCTATTGATGCAAAAGGGAACAACATTCGCCCTATTGTTTCTCTAGTGATGAACTTTACTCCATCTACTTCTGAAAATCCTTCCTTATTAACTTACGATGAAGTAACCACATTCTTACATGAATTTGGTCATGGTTTACATGGAATGCTATCTAATGTTACCTATGAATCATTAGCGGGAACAAGTGTTCCAAGAGATTTTGTAGAATTACCTTCTCAAATTATGGAAAATTTTGCTTCAAATCCAGAATTCTTAAAAATGTTTGCCTATCATTATAAAACTAAAGATTTGATTCCTCAAGATTTGATTAAAAAATTAAAAGAGGTTGATAATTACTTAGCAGGGTACTCCTTCTGTCGTCAATTAACTTTTGGATACTTAGATATGATGTGGCATACAATTGCTCCTGAATCTATTACCGGTGTTCTTGAGTTTGAAAGAAAAGCAATTGAGAAAACAGAGCTTTTACCAATCGTAGAAGAAACATGTATGAGTACATCATTTAGTCATATTTTTGCAGGAGGTTATGCTGCCGGTTATTATGGATACAAATGGGCTGAAGTTCTTGATGCTGATGCATTTGCTTACTTTTCTGAAAATGGTGTTTATAGTAAAAAAATAGCTGATTCTTTTGTAGAAAATATTCTTTCTAAAGGAGGTACATTAAAAGCTATGGACATGTATATCAATTTTAGAGGTAGAGCTCCTCAGGTTGATGCATTACTTAAAAGAAGTGGATTAAAATAATTCGCTTTAACCTTTCATTTATTTGGAAATTTGATGTTTTTTATATATATTTGCCCGTTCAAAAAACGAACAAATAAAAAAACGCAATACATTATATTTTAAACATTTATACAATAATATTTATAAAACTATGCAAAAAAAAGGAAACAAATACGGAACACATCGCGTAATAGAGCCAATCGGCGTATTACCACAACCAGCAAATAAAATTGATAACAACATGGATGAGATCTTTGACAATGAGATTTTAATCGATGTTCAAACTTTAAATGTGGACTCTGCTTCTTTCACACAAATTAAGGAGCAAGCAGGTGGGGATCACGAAAAGATTAAAGAGATCATGCTGGATAACGTTGCTAAACAAGGTAAACATAGAAATCCAGTTACTGGTTCAGGTGGTATGTTACTTGGTACTGTTGAAAAAATTGGTGACGCATTAAAAGGTAAAATTGATCTAAAAGAGGGTGATAAAATTGCAACTTTGGTTTCATTATCACTAACTCCACTTAGAATTGACAAAATTAAAGAGATTCGTGACAATATTGACCAAGTTGATATTGATGGAAAAGCGATCCTTTTCGAAAGTGGTATTTATGCAAAAATACCTACTGATATGCCTGAAACATTAGCTTTATCAGCTCTTGACGTAGCAGGGGCACCAGCTCAAACTGCCAAATTATGTAAACCTGGTCAAACTGTTTTAATTATTGGTGCAGGTGGTAAATCAGGTATGTTATGCTGCTATGAAGCAAAAAAACGTGTAGGTGTAACCGGAAAAGTTATCGGAATGTGCGGCAGTCAACATTCTGCTGACAGACTTCTAAAACTTGGATTTTGCCACGAAGTATTCGTTGGAAATGCAAAAGATCCTGTTGCAATGATGACTAAAATTGAAGAGCTTACAAATGGTCAAATGGCTGACTTAACCATCAATAATGTCAATGTTCCTGATACTGAAATGACCAGTATTCTATGTACTAAAAATGATGGATTGGTTTATTTCTTTTCCATGGCAACCAGTTTTACTAAAGCAGCTCTAGGTGCAGAAGGTGTTGGAAGTGATGTTACTATGATTGTTGGAAACGGTTATACTAAAGACCATGCTGAAATCACGTTAGAATTACTTCGTGAAAGTAAAGAATTACGTGAGTTATTTACAGAACTTTACGCATAAACAAACATAATCTAAATAAAAAAAGGCTCCAATTGGAGCCTTTTTTATTGAATTTAATTCAAGTTATTTCTTTTGCATTTCAGCGAAATATTTATAGAAATATGGAACTGTTTCAATCCCTTTGAATAGTTGTTCTAATGGGAAACATTCGTTAGGTGAGTGAATACCATCTTCTTCTATACCAAATCCTAATAAGATAGATTTGATACCCAATATTTTTTCAAAATCAGAAATGATTGGAATAGAACCACCGCTTCTGGTTGGGATTGTTTTCTTTCCATCATAAGTAGCAGCAAATGCTTTCTCAGCAGCTCTGTATGCAGGAAGATCGATAGGTGATACATAAGCATCCCCTCCGTGGTGAGGTTTTACTGTAACTGTTACATAATCAGGAGCAATCGCTTCGAAATGTTCTTTAAACAATTTCATGATTTTTTCAGGATTTTGATAAGGTACAATTCTCATAGAAACCTTAGCATTAGCTTCTGAGGGAAGAACTGTTTTAGTACCTTCACCGATATAGCCACCCCATATACCACATACATCAAATGTTGGTCTGATCCATGTTCTTTCTACAGTAGTATATCCTTTTTCTCCTTTAACTTCTTTGATACCGATCATATCTTTAAACTCTTGTTCATCATAAGGAGCTTCAGCCATAAGGGCTCTTTCTTCTGCTGATACTTCAAGAACATCGTCATAGAAACCGGGAACTGTAATTCTACCATCTTTATCAATGATTGAAGATAACATGTCACAAAGTACATTAATTGGGTTAGCAACTGCACCACCAAAAACACCTGAGTGTAAATCACGAGCAGGACCAACAACTTTAACTTCCAAATAGGTTAAACCGCGTAATCCAACATTGATTGAAGGAACACCTTTAGCTAACATACTAGTATCGGATACTAAGATTACATCTGCTTTTAATTTCTCTACATTTTGAGTACAGAAGGTATATAAACTTTCACTACCAACTTCTTCTTCTCCTTCGATCATAAACTTCACATTACAAGGAAGTTGATTGGTTTTCACTAAATATTCAAAAGCTTTAGCATGAATAAATGATTGACCTTTATCGTCATCAGCACCACGTGCAAATATTTGACCATCAATAATAGTTGGTTCAAAAGGAGGCGTTTTCCATAATTCTAGTGGTTCAACCGGCATTACGTCATAGTGACCGTAGATTAGTACAGTTGGAGCATTTGGGTCAATCATTTTCTCGCCATAAACTACAGGTGCACCTTCAGTTTTGTGAATTTCCACTAGGTCTGCACCAGCTTCTTTAATTAATTCAGCCCAACGATTTGCACAACGTACCATATCTTCTTTGTTTTCAGCTTTAGAAGAGATGGAAGGTATTCTAATTAATGAGAAAAGTTCTTCTAGAAATCTTTCTTTGTTGTCTTCAATGTATTGTTTTAAATCATTCATATTATATAAGTTATTTTAAAATTTTCAACCGCAAAGATACTAAAAAATAATTAGCAAATTAGTAAATTAGCAAATTAGCAAATGATTAAATTAAGATATTTAAGTTCATTAGCACATTAGCACATTGATATGATTTTTTGTCCTAAGGGACACTCTAAGCACTTTTTAGGTTGACAGTAATGTTTTGATAAATGGAGTACCGCTTGAGAATCAAAAGCTGAAGAGATCGTAAATCCGGATTCTTTATATTTAGTAATTAAATGATTTGATTCAGCGTCAATTACAGAATAAAGATCCATGGATCGTTCTTGTAAATCGACTCTTCCGGAAAAAGCACCATAAGCAAACAATACAGGAATAATGGTATTAATCATCAACAAGTTAAACGTTGATTTTCCAATCAAAACACTATGTTCCAGGGATGGTGTTCCGAAATGGTAATGATGTTCCCAATAAGGATCAGGTTTGTTTAGAAAAATATGTTCAAATTGGGCAATCTCTGTATGATTTTCAATTTGTGAAAAGAGTTGAGGATAGTGATGAATAATTTCACAAAGCTGGGCAATTCGAATACAAGGGAAATTCAATGGCCTTAGTCTTAATAGATTCCAATTTTTAATGTGAATGGGTACTAAATTATATTTTTTCTTCAGATACAAATACTCGTTTTGTAATGTAACGTAATATTCATCTTCATCGAGCTGGTTTTCTAACATTCCTGACTGACCAAAAAGTAATGCATAAACCTGAAGATGATTATTTGAATGATTTCTAAGAACTTTAAACGGAATACTTTTGCTTAACAGTTCAAAAGCGGATTGGTTCGTTTTAAATCCGAAATTGATCGCTAATAATCGAAAAATGGTTTCATTCCAATCGCCTTTAGTTTCAGTATAGATTTTATTGATTTGAATTTGTTTATATTCCAATCTTTCTGTGATTAATTTGGAATATAAATGAGTAAAAATGAGTTTTAAATAGTCATTATCTTGTTCTATCTTGTTTTGAATAAATGTTTTACATGGTAATGGTTGAGTCGATTTATATATTGACTCGTAGTTTTCTATCACTTGTTGATCAATATAATTCTTAAGTTCCAGAATTGGAAATTTTTCTTTTGTTTCTTTAACATCAGGTAGATCATCTTCATAAACAACATGCAAAATTATGCTGTTATACTTTGGATCCTGATGGTGTTTGTGCTTAAACCAATCGGAAGTATGAATATGAATTTCAACATCACCTGCCCAAAGGATCTGGTTGATTTTTATAATGGCTTGTTTAAAATCGGGGCCTGCATCTTGGTGAGCGTATCCGGGATGGATAATTTTAACAGTTTCACCTGCAGTAGTTTGAAAATTAAAATTTGTGAAAATGGAGTTTTTCCAGATGTAGTGTAGTAGATATTCTGAGTTCATCGCAGTTAAATTTAGAATGCGAAGATACACAATTTTTGAAATAAAAATAACTTTTGAAAAAAATTATTTTATAAAATCTCTAATCACTTCGGAAGCCATATAGCAACCGAAAATTGCAGGCATATAAGAGATAGTCCCCACTACTGAAAGCTTATTGATGGCTGGATTACTATCAATAACTACTGCATGATCAGGAACAATTTCAGGAGAAAAAACAGCTTTGAAACCGGATCTAACACCTAAATGATGAAGCCTTTTTCGAACAGTAAAAGCGAGTTTACACTGATATGTTTTTTTGATATCAACTACTTGAACCATAGCAGGATCCATTTTTCCACCTGCTCCCATTGCGGATATAAGAGGATAATTATGCAGTAATGTCTGATGAATTAGAAAAACTTTTGGAGCCAGTGAATCAATGGCATCGCAAACATAATCAAAGTGTGCAGATTCCAAAAGTGGATCAATTCTTTCATTTCGTATAAACTCTTGAACAATATGTAATTTGATATCTGGATTGATATCTCGCAATCTTTGAGCCACGATTTCTGATTTGGGCATCCCTTTTGTAGATTGAAGTGCTATCAATTGTCTATTTAAGTTTGTCTCATCCACTACATCTGCATCTACAATAGTCATTTCTCCAATACCTGCGCGACATAGTTGTTCGGCTGTATACGCTCCTACTCCACCCAATCCAACAACTAAAACATGCTTAGATTGTAATTTCATAAGACTATCTTTTCCTATAAGGAGTTCAGTTCTTGATAACCAATTCATTATTAATCTAGTAAATCAATATATTTATATTCACCATCCCTTTTAAACCAGGTCAGTTGTCTTTTTGCATATCTTCTGGTATGAGTTTTAATATCTTCAACCGCTTGATCAAAAGTAAGTTTTCCATCAAGGAAGTCGAAAAGTTCTTTATAACCAACAGTATTTAAAGCATTTAAATGTTTGAAAGGAAGTAGGGTTTTCACCTCATCCAAAAGGCCTTTTAGAATCATTTGATCTACACGTTGGTTAATTCTTTCAAAAAGTATTTCTCTAGGTCGATTCAAACAATACTTTATGATGTCAAACGATCTGTTTTTCTCTGAGTTCGTCAAGAAATTGGAATAGGGTTCTCCCATTTGGAGAGTAACTTCCAAAGCTCTCATCAAACGTTTATGATTTGCGATATCAGATTGTTCATAATAGGCTGGGTCGAGCATTTTAATATGGTTTCTCAATCCTTCAATACCCTCTTTATCATAAAGTTCCACCACATGTGCTCTGATTTTTGGATCCGGATCCGGAAGGTCATCGATCCCTTTACAAACAGCGTCAATATAAAGGCCGCTTCCTCCAGTAAGGATTACAATCGGATTTTTCTCAAAAAGATGGGGTAATAACTGTATAACATCTTGCTCATAGCGAGACACGCTGTAATAATCTTGAATAGAGAGATGTCCTAGAAAATAATGAGGAACCTGTTTCAATTCCTCTTTCTCAGGAAAAGCAGTGCCGATTCTCAACTCTTTGTAAAATTGTCGGGAATCGGCAGATATAATTGATGTTTTTAATTCAGAAGCAAGTTCAATAGTTAAGGCTGTTTTGCCGACGGCAGTAGGGCCTGTAACTACGACAAGGGTTGGTTTATTAATACTCTGAAGGTCCTTCAAAGGATTCAAAATCTGAGAAATCATCGTTAAAATCTTCATTGAATGCTTCTAAATCCTCTTCATCGTAGCCTTCTTCAGTAACAAATTTTGAATCTTCGTCGCTTAAGTTTAATGTAGGAGCTTGTTTAGGTAGCTCTTTCACGCTATGAGAACAACGTGGATAAGTAACTTTGGGATCAACTTGAAGGGTTTTTAGTAATTCAATATAGAAGAATTGAGGATTTAAGAAATTGTATTCATAAATAATTTGTTGATGTGGATCGGTAATAAAATCTTTAAGAAGAGCGTCTTTCATCACAAATTTGGGAATATTGGAATGGGTTGAATGGTCATCCATTTCATCATATTCAGGAACTTCGACGTCTTGGTCATCAAACATATCAACCAAAGTGATCTCTTGTTTTTTATTCCATTTAGCATCACAAATTGAAAAAGAAGCTAATTCGTTTCCTGATAAACCAATACTCGTATAAAGAATATTATGAAAAGATTCAAAATTGTCATTGGCAAGGATTTCAATATCTCTAACGAAATCCTCAACTGTGTCGTAAAAAACTCTAAATTTATAGTAGTACATGATTCAAAAATAATAAAGAAAAATAATTAGGCCATATTATGGAAGACTTGAGTCACATCATCATCCTCTTCAATTCTTTCCAAGAGTTTCTCAATCTCTAATCTTTGTTCTTCAGTAACAGTTTTAAAGTCATTAGGTATTCTTTCGAATTTAAACTCTTTAATTTCGTATCCATTTTCTTCGAGATATTTTTGGATAGGTCCAAAGTTTTGGAATTCGGCATAAATTAAAATTTCGCCTTCATCTTCGAAAACCTCATCCACATTGAAGTCGATCAATTCAAATTCAAACTCTTCAAGGTCAAGTCCCTCTTTTTTAACGATAGTAAATCTACATTTTCTATCGAAAATGAAGTCAAGCATACCGTGAGTTCCCATAGATCCGTTAAATTTATTAAAATAACTTCTAATATTAGCCACGGTCCTTTGGTTGTTATCGGTAGCTGTTTCAATCAAGATTGCAACACCATGAGGAGCGTATCCTTCATAAACTGCTTCTTTATAATCGGAAGTATCTTTTTCAAAAGCACGTTTGATGGCTCTTTCAACGTTATCTTTTGGCATATTTTCAGAACGAGCATTTTGAATTAAAAGCCTTAATTTAGCATTTGTTGTCGGGTCAGGTCCACCGGATTTCGCCGCCATTGTGATTTCTCTTCCTAGTCTGGTGAACACTTTAGCCATGTTTCCCCAGCGTTTAAATTTTCTTTCTTTTCTAAATTCAAATGCTCTTCCCATAATATTATATTAATTAGTTTTGAACTGCAAAAATAAAGATTTTTTTTTAATTTTGGGGTTCTTTAACACCAATTGAATGCGCAATAATTGCCTTACCGTTAAAATGGAGCAAATTTTTCAATTCTTCTCTATAAATCATACCGATAGCACAAGTTGTTAAGTTCTCAGAGGTACAATATAAATAAATATTTTGACTGATATAACCGGCATCTACAGCGCCGTAGAAATCTCGATCTTCCGGTTTGAAATTGTCCATTTTATCGTAATTCGTAACAAGGAGAATAAGAAGAGGGCAATCTGTAAACCCTTCTTGTTTTGGTAGTTTCGTTCTACAATCTTCAGTAATTACTTGTTTCAAAATATTTTTTTCAGGAATATAGATATAAACTCCCGATTTGATAAAGACATAAATATCCGTTTCTTGCACATTTCTGGCAGATGGGGCAGTTCTACGACCGTTTGGTCTATTAACACCAAAAGCTGCCCAAAGTAAATCGGACAGCTTTTGTGTTGAAATTTCATCTTGAGAAAAATTTCGATTTGTTTCTCTTTTTGATAATGTTTCCATTAGAGGTAATCCACCTGTAATATTGGGTGGGGGAAGTTTAATATCTTGAGCATTCAGAGAGATAAAAAAGAAAAAAAGAACAAATGAAATAAAAACTTTTTTCATATTCAGAAAAGGTTTATAAAAGATTATCATTATTAGATTTTCCAGATTTTGGTTTTGCAATTGTTTCTCGCATTTGAGTATCAGCTTTGATGTTTTCGAGTTTATAATAATCTAATACACCAAAAGTTCCATTTCTAAATGCTTCTGCAAGAGCTAATGGGACTTCTGCTTCGGCCAAGATAACTTTTGCACGTGCTTCTTGGGCTTTAGCTTTCATTTCTTGTTCTGAAGCAACTGCCATAGCTCTACGTTCTTCTGCCTTTGCTTGTGCAATGTTTTTATCTGCATTAGCTTGATCCATTTGCAACAACGCACCAATATTTTTGCCAACATCAACATCAGCGATATCGATGGAAAGGATTTCAAAAGCGGTACCAGAATCTAGCCCTTTAGATAGTACTAATTTTGAAATTGAATCAGGATTTTCCAAAACCACTTTATGGGTCAATGCTGAACCAATAGCAGAAACAATACCTTCTCCAACTCTGGCTACGATTGTTTCTTCACCGGCACCACCCACTAATTGTTTGATATTGGTTCTAACTGTAATACGAGCTTTAGCGGTCAACTGAATACCATCTTTAGCTACAGCAGAAACTGGAGGTGTGTCAATAACTTTTGGAATTACAGAAGTTTGAATAGCATCTAAGATATTTCTCCCTGCAAGGTCAATTGCTGTTGCAGCTTTAAAATCTAATGAGATATTTGCTTTATCAGCAGATATCAGAGCATTTACAACAGGGACAACACGACCGCCTGCTAAATAGTGCGCTTCTAATTGGTCTCTGTTAATAGGAATTCCGGCTTTAGCGGCTTTAATTAACTCATTAACGATTACACTTGGTGGTACTTTTCTCCATCTCATTAAAATCAATTGAAGTAATGAGATTTTTACGCCGTTTAATAAGGCATTAAACCATAAACCGAGTGGTACTATCCACAAGAAGAGGAATAATAAAAATATTATTCCGATAATAATTAAAATTGAAAATGGATCCATAAATAATTTATTTTAGTTTAACAATGATTTTATTTCCTTCTATTTTAGAAATCACAATAGGCGTGTTTTGGTCAACAAAGTGTAATGATGAAAAAACCTCAACAACTTCATTTCCAAAAACTGCTTTTCCTCCCGGGGCAAGTCTCGATAATGAAACTCCTTCCATTCCTTCGTATAATGAATCGGGTTGAATGTTCACTTTACTATCAATTTGAGTAGTCAGTGTCATTTTTTTCCAGGTTTTTGATCTTAGGAACAAAACAACAGAAATAACTATAAAAACACCTGTTATCAATAGGGTCAGGTTTCCTGCTAGCAATCCGTATTTGACATAAGAAATTACGATACCGGCAAGAATAAACAATGAACCAATGATACCAACAACTGCGCCGGGTAAAGCAAAGAGTTCAAGAACTAATGCGACAACACCAATTAGGATTAGAAAAATAATAACGAGCCAATTCATAAAGTTTATTTAACATTAATAATGTAGTAATTCTTTTTTCCTTTTTGAACCAAAATATATTTTTGATTCAGTAAAGAGGAGGTTGTCACCATATAGTTTTCATCCACTTTTTGTTTATTTATAGATAATCCATTCTCTTTTAAAGTCCTGCGAATTTCCCCTTTAGAAGGGAAAACAGGTGCTTTTTCAGTTAAAAAGTCAACTATTGAAATATTGGATTCACAATCGGTTTGTGATACTTCGAATTGAGGTACCCCTTCAAAAACTGATAAAAAGGTTTGTTCAGGTAAAGCTGCCAAAGATTCTGCAGTTCCTTTACCAAAAAGTATTTCTGAAGCATTTAAAGCAGCAAGATATTCCTCTTCCGAGTGTACTCTTACAGTCAAGTCTTTTGCTAGAGCTTTCTGTAAAACTCTTAAGTGAGGTGCTGCATCATGTTCTTGTTCCATAGCTTCTATCTCTTCTTTATTGAAGAGGGTAAATATACGAATATATTTCTTACTATCATCATCGGAACAATTCAACCAGAATTGATAAAAAGTGTAAGGTGATGTTTTGGATGGATCCAACCAAATATTACCTTTTTCAGTTTTTCCAAATTTTCCACCATCTGCTTTTGTAATTAGAGGACAAGTGAGTGCAAATGCTTCTCCATTGGCTTTTCTTCTAATCAATTCTGTACCGGTAGTAATATTTCCCCATTGGTCAGAGCCCCCCATTTGGAGTTTACATTGATGATTTTGATATAAATAAAGAAAATCATACCCTTGTACCAATTGGTAGGTAAACTCTGTAAATGACATCCCCTCCCCTTCTCCGGAAAGTCTTTTTTTAACGGAATCTTTAGCCATCATATAATTGACAGTCAAATGCTTCCCAATATCTCTGATAAAATCAAGGAAAGTAAATTGACTCATCCAGTCGTAATTATTTACCAGAAGGGCACTATTGGGTTTTTGATCTTCAAAATTTAAAAATTTGGACAGTTGTTTTTTAATGGCTTCTTGATTATGTCTTAATGTTTCCAAATCCAAAAGATTTCTCTCTTGCGATTTACCGGATGGATCCCCGATCATTCCAGTTGCACCTCCTAGTAAAGCGATTGGTTTATGGCCACATCTTTGAAAATGATAGAGCATCATTACACTAACAAGATGGCCAATATGAAGTGAATCAGCTGTTGGATCTATTCCAACATAAGCAGATGTCATCTCTTTTTGTAATTGAGCTTCCGTTCCCGGCATTACATCGTGGAGCATGCCACGCCATTTCAGTTCTTCAACAAAATTCATGTATTAATTATTTGGGTTGTATTGATTTTTTGTATTCTTTTAATTTAGTATACTGCTCTAAGAATGAAGGTATTCCAACCATCTCAATTCTTCTATTTAATATGATCTCTTTTGTAGAATTATCAATGATATACATCGTTGGATTTCCAATGATGTTATATACTTCAATATAGTCAATATTGGCAGTGTTTCCACCTACATTAATCCAGGGATATTTTTTTTCTCTTACATACTTTTTCCATCTCTCTAAATCGGTATCACTCCCAATTGCATATACATCAAAATTTCTTTGTCCTATTGTTTCTAAAGAATCATAAACCGCTTT
>Ga0209099_1001730_pt1 | contig 21008 bp, 18 predicted proteins | sample AD_JPNHW2_MetaG_FD_184430 | JGI IMG/M metagenome (GOLD analysis project Ga0209099, IMG submission 184430) | Active sludge microbial communities of municipal wastewater-treating anaerobic digesters from Japan - AD_JPNHW2_MetaG (SPAdes) (version 2) | ecosystem: Engineered > Bioreactor > Anaerobic... | reverse complement strand
CGCTCAGCCCTTGCTCGCTCAAAACTAACCTGCGGCTCTCAGACTCAGATATTTTTGCTGTCACATAACTGCCGGAAGGTACCCTGACAACTTTTATCATTACAGGCATCTGAGGTTCACCGGCATCTGAGGTGTAATGATGCCCCGGCAACGATATATGAAAGTACTTTCCTGAGGGATCGTCACTTTTAATAAAAGATATTGCAGGTGACCTGTACCGGGAAAAAGAGTTACTGTTATCCTGTTGTTCCCGTTTAACAGCATAGCTCTTGCCGGCCTGCCCACTCAAGCTTATTGGGAAAACAATAAATAACAAAGCTGCATATATTACCCTTAACCCTGAATACATACATCTAACCTATACATTGTGCAAGATACTAAAAATCGAATGATTACAGCAGCGACTCCAGCCCGATATTCAGTTTATACATAATCCCTTTTTCATTGGCTTCAGAGACTATTATTCCGCATAATATAAAATCGGATAAAATCTTTTCTGCTTTTCTTCCGTTGAGTGATGCCAGCTTTTTGAACCCCGACAGGGTAATATAACTGTTTTTACGCAGGTAATCCATCAGCAGGTTTTCTTCATTTTCAAACCTGATAAAAAGACCTCTTGTGCTTTCACTTCTTCTCCATACCTGCAGCATGACGTTGTTTGCAAGGAAATTCTGATCTCCCTGCCTGAAATAGGCTTTCCACCTGCCGTCGTCATCCTTGGCCTTATAAGGTCTTTTGTCTCCTTTGGGAACATTTACCTCAAGAATGCTTTTGCCATTAATGTTATGCTGGTTAATCCTTATCTCTATTTCGGGGTTACAGAAGAGTCTGGCTGAGGTATCAATCATATAATACTCCTCATCAGAGTTAATTCCCGCAATGCTTCCGTTGTCACGGACTCCTATTAATAATGTTCCTCCATCGCTGTTACTGAATGCCGACAGCGATCGGGCAATCTTCCTGGGATCGGAGATACAGTATTTGAAATCTAGCATCTGTCCTTCACCCTGTTTTATCAGCTCGGTGATATGCTTGATCATTATCCTGGTCTGAAATAAACTGAGAACTACTTTTCTGAATCGAAAATAAGACAAAAAAATCGTAAATTGTCTTGTTTACAAAAATCTTCTTCCCATGAAAACAAAATTTTTTATATTGATATCACTTAATCTTTATTTAATTATGAGCTCATCAACACTCTTTTCACAGGGAATACCCGACCATGACATCATAAAGGACGATGGAAAGGAAATTGGGCTGTGGTTTGTTGGCCATGCCTCGCTGTACGTTACATACGGAGACATGGTTATCCATGTTGACCCGGTTGCGCAGGAGGGTGATTACAGCAAGCTTCCCAAAGCCGATTTAATACTGGTAACGCACGACCATTACGATCACCTCGACCTCAAAGCTATTTCACTAATTAAGAAGCCGGGCACCAAAATTGTCTGCAACACAACCTCTGCGTCTCAGCTCCCGGGGGCTATTGTAATGAAGAATGGAGAAAACAGTGAGGTGTTATCTGTCAGGATTGAAGCGGTACCTGCCTATAACATCAAGCATATGAGGGCTCCAGGCAAACCGTATCATCCAAAAGGTGAAGGTAATGGTTATATCATAACCCTGGGAAAGACACGTATCTATTTTGCAGGTGATACTGAAAACATACCGGAGATGGCAAATCTAAAAAACATTGACATTGCTTTCCTGCCAATGAACCTTCCTTATACAATGGAACCGTGGATGGTAGCCGACTGCCTGACAAAGTTCCATACCAGAATTCTATACCCGTATCATTTTGGTTCAACTGACACTAGCCTTTTGCTGCCGCTGGTTGATACCACAAAGACTGAAGTGAGGATAAGGAAGATGAACTAGTAAGTAGTAGGTAGTAGGCAGTAAAAAAAAAGGTCCGAAATCGGACCTTTTTTTTTATCTGGCTGGTATCAGATTACTTCAGCTGGAAGCTGATTGGCAAGCTGTACCAAACGTTAACCGGTTTACCACCCTGTTTGCCAGGTTTAAAGAGCGGAAGCATCTTTACAACCCTGATAGCTTCTTCATCGAGTGAAGGGTCAACACCGCGGGCGACAGATACCTGGTCTACGGTACCTTTATAGGTAACGCAGAAACGCATGATAACTTTACCCTGGATATTGTTTTCCTTAGCTATTTCAGGATACTGGAGGTTTTCAGAGATGAACTTAAGAAGTTCAATGTCACCTCCCGGGAAGGAAGGCATCTCTTCTACAACCACAAATACTTCCTGAGGAGCTTCCTCCTGTACCTCTTCGTGTACCTCTTCCTTGATTTCTGTTACCTGCTCATCAGATGTGGTTGAAACCTGCTCATCTGTTGAGGCCAGAGTATGGTCTTCAGGTTTTACAGTATCAACAACAACAGGGGCAACATACTTAACAACAGCTACCTGTTCTGTTGGTGGTGGAGGTGGTGGAGGTGGTGGGGGAGCAGCAGCTTCCTGCTGAAGGTTATTTGCCATATCGGCAACAACTTCATTTGCATCCCTCATTTTCTGAACGGCTATATTCTTAGCCCTGATATAAGGAATTATAACTGCAGCACCAATGATAACGATACCAATGGCTGTAGAGATGGTAACATTCCTCTTGTATTTCTTACGAAGATCAAATGCGCCATATTCCTTATTCCTTTTTTCGAAGACTATGTCGTCGAATGTCGGTATATGTTTTCTTTCTTTTGCCATATCCCTCATTTATTATTTGTTAGTAGTAGAAGGAGTAGCAGAACCACTTTGACTGGCTAACATATGCTCTTCAACCCAGCTTATGTCAGTAACAGTATAAGTACCAATACCTACGATTGACATCTCATCAATAATATCCACAAAATTCTTGTAAGTAGATAATTTTGATGGTTTGATCAGAACGATAGGTCCTGTATCATCGTCTTTCTTGATCTTCTTGATCCTTGCCTGTACTGAGTCGGGCTTAAGTTCTATTTCACCTGTAGTAACCTGATTCTCAAAGTCTGTAATCTTCTTAAACAGAGCTTTGTTTCTTTCAAGCAGTGAAGCGCGAATGCCGGTGTCGCTGTAATCTGTTTCCTGCATTACAGGAGCGTTTTCAACATCCTGAGCTGGTTTTCCAGGGTACCAATAGATTTTATTATTGGGACCAAGGATAACGTTAAGAGTACGGCTTTCAGCAATCTTTGGAGGCTCTACCTTTTCATTCTTCTTTACTTTTTCAGGAAGAACGATCTGCATAACCTTAGGCTTGCTGAATGCTGTTGTGAGCATGAAGAAGGTAATAAGGAGACACATAAGGTCTACCATAGGGGTCATATCGATCCTGGTAGAGTGTTTCTTCGGTCTTCTCTTTCCGCCTTTTTGTTTATCCTCTTGAATTATCTCTGCCATAGTTACTCAACTTTTTGGGTTACTTCAACTTTTTCAAGATTTGTAATCAGGTTGAACACTTTTACCTGGTAGTCCTGGAGAACGCTAAGCACCTTCTTTACAGTTGGATACTCAACTTTTCCGTCACCTTTGATAAGTGTCTGAACGTTCGGGTTAACCTGACGTGTATAGAGAACCCACATTGCAAGCTGGTTGTCTAGAGAGTCGATTGGAACACCTTTCTCAAAGGCGGTCCTTTCAGCGGCATCCTTACAATTAAGAAATGCTTTCAAGTCCTGCATCTTTACACCAAGTGTGTAATTGCCTTTTTCGAACTTGCGCAATTCATCCTTAGTAAATTCAATGTTATACCTTTTTCCCATCTCCTCGAGGATTTTTGGCCTGTAATGAAGGATAGTATCCTGACCATTATCCACATTGAAGAATACTCTGTTATCAGCAGAAATAGTCACGGTCATCATGTTGTTGTCCGGTGTCTTCTTCTCTGAAACAGAATATGGGGTATCAACAGGAGCCGGTTCGTCAGGCCTGAATGTCGCTGTAAGCATGAAGAATGTCAGCAGCAGCGAAAACAGGTCCACCATTGGCGTCATGTCGATGTGAGGTGACTGGTGTTTAATTTGAATCTTTGGCATGTTTAAATCCTTTCTTTTTTATAACCAAAAGAAAAACCCCAGACATTTATTTCCTGATAGATGCTGCAAAAGTCTGAGTCAGGCTGAAGCCTGCCTCATCAATCTTGAAAGTATAACCGTCAATTTTTGATGAGAAGTAGTTGTAAGATATAATTGAAAGTGTTGAACCGGAGATACCGAATGCTGTGTTAATAAGAGCTTCAGAAATACCGGTTGCAAGCTGAAGTGAATCAGCAGCGCCTGACTGAGCAAGAGCAGCAAATGCACGGATCATACCAAGTACTGTACCGATAAGACCGATAAGCACTGAGATAGAAGCGAGAGTTGAAAGAATAACCATGTTCCTTGAAAGCATTGGGAGCTCGAGTGCTGATGCTTCTTCGAGAGCCTGCTTCATTGAGGTGATCTTCTGGTCTTTTTCAAGTTCTTTGTCATTCTCAAGGTCGCGATAGCGAAGAAGACCTGCTTTTACTACGTTTGCAAGTGAACCCTTCTGTTTGTCGCATGCCTCAATAGCTTCTTCAATCTTATCTTCACCAAGAAGATTCTGAATGTCAGAAACGAAAATAGCAAGACGACCTTTACCCTGTGCTCTTCTTAAGGTAATAGTTCTTTCAAAGAAGAAAATGATAAGTGTAAGTACGCAGGTCATAAGAATAGGAACAATAAATCCCCCCTTATAAATAATACCCAGATAGTTACCTGAAATTGCCTGGCCCTTTGGATTTCCACCTACAAAGTTGACCGGGTTACCCATTACTTTATCAAAAAGAAAAAAGGATACTATAAACGCTATAACTATAGCTCCTACTGCAAAAGAAGACTGCAGTACATCTTTCAACGAACTAGATTTTTTGCTCATTTTAGTATTGTTTAGTTGGTTTATTAAACAGGTTGCAAAAGTAATTATTCTTTAAATCTTTTACAATAATTCTATTTTAATTCAGTTCAATTAATTTAATGATTCATTGCTATTTGTTGAGAGTAGCATTGTATACCCTTGCCTTTGTTACAGTCATTTCTTTAGACTGATATCCTTTGGCACTAATTACCAGTGTTGTAGATGATTCAGGCATGATAAACTTGTATTCACCCTTGGTATTGGTCCATCCTTCACAGGCAGTATCCTTTACCCTTACGGAAGCACCAGGTATTGGAATTCCTGCAGCATCCTTGATTATACCTGAGATTTCATTCTTGTCTTTCTTTGGACCAGAACTGCTTATTACACCAGTAACGTATTTGACGTAGTTCTTTGCATTATCATCATTTGGATTGATCTCAAGAACCTTGTTGGTGTATTCAATAGCTTTTGGATAATCAGCCATATCAAAAGACATCTGAGCAAGCGAGGTATATGCTTTTGCCTTAATCTTGTTGTTATCTGGTGCAAGGTTAAGCATACGATTATAAAAGGCTTTTGTACTCTCATATTTGCCATTGGTTAAGGCATTATATCCAAGATAACTGAGGGCATCTACCATCTCATCCACGTTTTTAACGGAGTCTGCGGCAGCCTTTTTGAGAAGATCTTCAAACTTTGGTTTGGCAAGGCCAAGCTTAAAGTCCGGGTCCTGTGCTGATGCATTGTTTGCCAGCCAGAGATAACCCTGCAGACTTTCCGGATATTTTGCTACCAGTTTGGTGAATACCGCATCGGCTTTTTCAAACGCCTTGCCAGTATAATATGCCTTACCTGCCTGAATGTAATCAGTTTCGGAGTCACGTCCTTTATCAAGAAGCTTGCTCCATGTATCACCTGCTTCAACATTCCGTTTGTAAGCATTCATATACATAGCTTTCTCATTCTCAAGTTTCAGGTCTTCATTACCTTCAAAATTGATGGCCTTGTCATAGGATCCAAATGCCCTGTCAATCTCAACATCAGCCTTGGCAATCTGAGCACGGCTGTCAGCTATCTGAGCTGTTAAAGCATCAATATCTGCTTTCATCTTGTCCTTTGCAGGTCCCTTGGCAGCAGCAGAATATTTCTCCTGCATTTTTGCAAGCTCGGCATCCTGTTTGTCAGTCTCAATTACCTGTTTGGTATAGTTGGCATTTTTCTTCAGAAGAATCCTTGAGAGATATGTATAGTCTTTCTTGATGATGCGATCTTCAGGAAGAGAGGTAAAGAGTTTGTCCATATAGCTAAGCGCTTCATCGTAGTTGCCAAGCTCACATTCTGAGTAACCGGCAATACGGTTAAGATATGCCCTCGAATTGTCAACGGCAAAAATCTCTTCTACATTGGTCACAACTTCCTTGTACTCCTTGGCAAAGAATAATGAGTTCACGTACCTGATCTTTGCAGGGATGTTACCCTTTGTGAGTTCAAGATATGTCTTGAAATATTCCTTTGATTTGTCATATTTGCCGGCAAGTGAATAGAGAGAACCAAGCTCGCGATATGCAGGAGCATAGTTCTGATCAAGACTTATTGCCTGCTGGAATGGAGGTATTGCTGCATTGAGGTTTCTGCCTTTTACATAAATAGCACCTATCTTCATATTTGCAGTTGGTGATGAAGGATCCCAGTCCTGAGCAAGATTATAGTTCTTTATTGCCTTTGACCCATCGTTTACAAGGATGTAAATATCACCGGTAATAATGTATACTTCACTGTTTTTGGAGTCTATCTTAAGAGCCTCACGAATAAAAGGAAGAGCCTTGGCTGTATCAACCTCGTCAAACCTTATGTATGATTCAGCAATCTTGGCCAGTGTAAATGCATAATCCTTGGGATTGGCAATTTTTGTAATCTTTTTGTATGGCGGCAGAAGACTTTTTGCCTTTACTCTCATCTCCTCAGCCGTAGTTTTGTCTCCAAGATACATTGCAACTTTTGCAAGACCAACATAGTTAAGAGGTTCAGCAGGATTAGCTGCCACGCCCTTGTTGAATATGTCTTTTGCTTCCTTGGCTGCAATGGTCAGTGGATTTGATATTGTATCGGCGAAATAGTTCTGAAGTGTGTTTTCACCGTAGAAAAAGAAAACTTTGCTGTTTGCAGGTGTCACTGCTGACAATTTCTTAAACAGTTCCTCTGCTTTATCATACTGTTCATTCTTGGTGAATGTAATGGCATCATTGAGCGTCTCCTGCGCCTTCAGTGTACCAGTAAATGCACCGCAAGTAAGAACCGCAAAAAGCAATGCTGGTTTGTAACTAATCTTAATCATATTGGTTTAATTTGAATTATTGCTGTACTACCTGAATTGTTCTTATTGGCATTGTCGCAGGTAATAATCCCGACTTGAGAATGACCCTCTGTCCCTGCTCAGATGACACAAATGCCATGAAACCGGAACCAAGACCATAATAGGTCTCTCTTGTGATCATGTTTACCTGCCTTATAAAGGGGTAACTCTTATCGTACAGATAGGCCTGCAACGGATAACTATATTCACTTGTAATATATTGAGGTGAGACACCTGCAACACGTATCTTCTTTATAAAAGAGAGACATTTCGGATCATCCTTGTCACTTATCCAGTTTACACTGACAATGCCAATGGAGTTTGGACTCTTGCTTACATAATCAACAACGTCTGAGTTGCTCTTTACCGCAAAAAAGTTTGGACCAAGAGATGCAAGCTTGAATTTTTCTTTGAAATACCTGATGTTGCCGGATTTTTCGTTATCAAAAATTATATTGATTTTGCCCAACTTTGATTTTGGATTAATCTCTTTCCAGTCTGTTATGGTTCCCTTAAATATTGCTTCAACATTATCATATGTAAGCAGAGAGTCATAATTCTGCTTGTTTATAATAATTGCAAGGGCGTCCCAGGCAACGGTAATGGTACGCGGTTCAAGAAGCTTTGCCTTGAGAATGGTCATCTGGGCATCCGAAAGCTTAAGCGATGTGACAATCACATTCACAGAGTCGTTCATGAAGTCTTTAATCACATCTTCTTCAGGCTTATATTTCGGAGTGATGAAGGCCTGGTTATACAAACCGGTAAAAACATGAACCTGCGAGTCAATTATTGGTTCAAATGACTCATCTGCAACAATCTTTATGTTTCCTGCAGTCGGCGTCTCCAGAGGTGCCGAATTGCTTCTGCCGGCACAACTTAGAATAATAGCCGTTGATACTGAGGCAACAAGAATCAGTATTACTGCACCTGATATTTTACTGTTCCTTTTCATCTGGCAAAACGTTTGAACATTTTTTAAAGCGTACAATATTAACAATTATCTCTTTAAATGAAGCTTCGTTAAAAGTTTTATTTAATGACTCAGCTGTTATTTAATTTTCCCTCAAAGGTTATGCCATAAATAAGTAAAATTTAACAATTTTTTACAATTCTCTTTTATTCTTCGGCATCGCCTGAAAAGAAGTTGTCTTTTATTTTCTGGTAAGCAGTAAGTGCCCTGTATACACCATAAATCAAAAGAGGTATACCGATTATTACCCGCAATGCCTTATCAATGTGGTCAAAATAATGTGAAAAGATAAGGACATAACCCAGTCCCAGGTAAAAGAAAACCATTACAAATCCGAAAATTGCAAATACCTTATCGTAAAGATTGCTGGTGTTCATTGTTGATAGTGTTATTGTTACAAATATAGCAATTATATATAAGACCTTTTATTTTATATTTTACCCTAAAATAATTTCTTCTTCATGCATCACCAGTAAAAAGAATTCGTCATTTAGTCAAATTTGAGTATTGGTTAGTTGAAGAAAAATGTTCATGTCAGGTTCTGGTGTAACATGAACTCAGGGCGTCCGGGGCCAGTCTCCGGCACCCTGTTTTTTATTCAAGTTCTTTGGCAAGCAGAGCTTTCAGTTTGTTGAAATCATCGGGGAAAAAGCCTATCTCCTGGAAAAGTATATGGCCATCCTTGCCGATTATTACATTACGGGGTATCATCTGCTTTGCATAAAGACTATATATCTCCTTTTTGGGATCAGCAGCAAAAGGCAGAGTCAGACTCTTGGCGGCAGCAAAATCCTTTAATTCCTGCTCAGTGTGCTGACGTCCTATTACTGCAAGCACGAAATTGGGATTATCTTTATACTTGTTGTAAATCTCTTTTTGAATTACCGGGAGCTCTTCATTACAGGGTCCGCACCATGTGGCAAAGAATGTGACCATCACAATTTTACCATTGGTTTTATTCAGATCAATTGTCTTACCATCTATAGTTGTACATGAAAAAACAGGTGCTTTATCACCAATCTTTGTAATTGTACCATCATCCTGTGCCTTTGAAAGCAAAGGGAATGCAACCAGGAAAAACATTACGGGTATAAATTTTTTCATAGAATTATTTTTTGCCAAAATACATTATTTTATTTTCAGGAAAAAGAACAAGGGTTGAATTTACACGATATATGATGTATGATATTGGATTTTGTCGCTTGATCACATGTATTAATAAATGTCAGGGTGGTATGGTCACGCCATGGCCTGCATGCGAATGGAATTAATAATTCGGTGCACTGCATGTAATGACCCTGCGGACGATTGGTGATTATTCTTTTGGGCCACGTCCTGGCCAAGACCTGCCGTAAAAAAAGAGCCGTTGCATAACAACGGCTCTTTTTTAAATGTCTATGAATGATTATTTCGTTGCATTCTCAAGCTTCTTCATAATTGCAAATATGAAGGTGGCAGACAGCAGACAGCAAACAATGAACACAAGCCATAACTGCCATAATTCAACGCGATCCCAAAGGCTTGAACCAACCTTCAGAAGCTTATTACCCACTGCAGTTGCTAGTAACCAGCCTCCCTGCATGAGTCCCTGGAAACGCGACGGAGCTACCTTTGATACAAATGATAATCCCATCGGACTGAGGAACAACTCTGCAACAGTCAGCACCAGATATCCGCTCATCAGCCAGTAAGGAGTGATACGGCCAGCCTCTTCCAGCGGAGTGCCGGCAAGAGCTTTAGGACATGGCAGATTCATCGAGGAGATAAGAACAACAACAAACCCTATTGCAGCAACTATCATCCCGAAGCCGATCTTCTTGGGAGTCGATGGCTCCATATCCTTTTTGTTCAGCCATTCAAAGAACCACATCACAGGGAAAGTAAGTGCCACAATAAACAGAGGGTTAAACGACTGGAAGGTCTCAGGTGAGATTGAATTAAGCGCCTCGGCACTCTTTACCCTGTAAATGGCAAATGCTGTGGCTATAATGAAGAGCGCACCTCCGATAATCCTGGTATTAGACTGACTCTTTTTGTTCAACATTACTATAAAACCACCAATGGCAGTTATAACAGCAAGTATCGACCAGAGTGAAAAGAAAAGACTTGTAAATGGTCCTACCTGCTTGACGGTATAGTCGCGTGCATACATCGTAAGTGTAAGCCCGTTCTGATGGAACGACATCCAGAAGAATATCACAACCACAAAAACGAGGATAAGCGATGTGACTTTCGCCATCTCTTCCTTTTTAGCACTGAGTATTATCCACACAATGAATGCTGCCAGCAAACCGAAAGCGAAGCCATCAGCCCAGCCTACAAGATAATGCAATGCAAAACCGGTGAGACCCATTGCTATCGCTGCACCTATGGCAGGCAGTGCGGCAACGCCGACTACAGGTTTTGTATCTTCTTTCTTAGCAACTTTTTCTTTTGATGGAAGAAGCTTGTTAAATGAGATATATACGATCATGGATATCACCATGGCTACGGCTGCAATACCAAATGCGTAATTATATCCTTTGGAGAACACATCCAGGTAATTCTGTGCAAATGCACCCAGGTCAGCAACGTGAGAGCCTGATACTTTGTCGGCCAGTTGCTGAAATACAGTTGTGTCAGTGAGTGTTCCGTTATTCATCTGGTGACACAGGGCCGGCAGAGAAGCATCATGGGCAAAGCCATTTGTCTTAAGCCACCAGTTCCTCATGCCGGTAGCAGCAAAAGGAGCGAAGAAAGCGCCGACATTGATACCCATATAAAATATCATGAAGGCATTGTCCCTGAACTTAGAATACTTTGGATCGTCATACATCTGACCCACAACCGCCTGAAGGTTGCCTTTGAACAGACCATTACCCAGGGCAATGGTTAAAAGAGCTATCACGGTAAATGTCAGCGACATACCTGGAATAGCCATTAGCAGATACCCCGCAAACATTATTACTACTCCGAAGAGTATGACCGTCTTGTACCTGCTGGTAGCATCTGCAATTATACCTCCGATCAGCGCCAGAGCATAAATGCTGAAATAAAACCAGCTGTAGATGTCACCGGCTTTGTCGGCACTAAGACCGTATTTCGCCTGTAAAAAAAGCACAAGGATCGCCATCATGGTGTAAAAACCAAAACGCTCTCCCATGTTTGCAAAGAATGCAACTATTAGTCCTTTTGGATGGTTTTTTAGCATAGTATTTATTTTTTTTTCGTGTTTTATGCGATTGTGACAAATATAAAAATCTTTTTTTACCGGCAAGATGAACTAAATCAAACGACGTTTCTTTCTAATGGTTAAATTTGTGAAAACAACCCTGACATGAAGATATTCAACGCCGATCAGATTCGTGCCTTAGATGCAGCCACCATTGCCTCAGAGCCAATATCCTCTGTTGACCTCATGGAGAGAGCTGCAGGTAAACTTTATGAATGGGTTTCTGAAAATATCAGACGTTCAGCAAAATTTATGATTTTTGCCGGACCGGGTAACAACGGCGGAGATGCTCTTGCCCTTGCGCGGATGATAACCATTGGCGGTTATTCTGTTAAAACATTTATTGTCAATACAGGCACGACTTTTAGCGGTGACTTTACCGTGAATCTGCATCGATTGGAAGGGACGGGAAACGCGCCTGTTGTCATTTCTGATGCCAGTTTAATTCCGGAGACAGATAAGGATTGTGTAATTATTGATGGTATTTTCGGAAGCGGATTATCAAGGCTGCCTTACGGCATTGCTGCTGATGTGATCAGGAAAATAAATTCGTCAGGGGCAATGGTAATATCAATTGACATTCCATCCGGACTAAGTTGTGACGGAACCTCACCAGACAATTCCGACCCTGTCATACGTGCTTCCGTTACTCTCTCTTTCCAGTTTCCAAAGCTGCCTTTTTTATTTGATGACAACTCATACTTTGTCGGTGAGTGGCATGTCCTTGACATCGGATTACTGCCTGATGCAGTAAAGAAAGAAAGCACACCATTTATATATACTGATGTCAATGATATAGCCGGGCTTATTAAACAACGTGGCAGATTTGACCACAAAGGAGTGTTTGGCCATGCTCTTATTATGTCCGGATCATATGGCAAGGCGGGTGCCGCGATCCTTGCCTCCAGAGCAGCCCTGAGAACAGGGGCAGGACTTGTCACATGTCACACTCCGGCTGAGTGCGTTATACCTGTTCAATGCTCCGTGGCAGAGGTTATGGTTAGTCCCGATGAAGGTAAAGAACATATTACATCATGCCCCGATACTTCAATTTATGATGCAGTTGGAATTGGGCCTGGAATAGGAACAGATCCTGATACAAGAAGAGCACTGGCAACACTGCTGGCTTCTTTCAGAAAACCAATTGTAATTGATGCGGACGCCCTCAATATTCTGTCACTGGAACCTGAAATGATGTCACTGATCCCTGAAAACTCTGTGTTGACTCCACACCCTGGTGAATTTGCCCGCCTTACAGGAAAAAAGGAGAGTGGGATCCAAAGGATGAAGACACAGATTGAGTTTGCCAGGAGACATAAATGTATTGTATTATTAAAAGGAGCCTTCAGCTCTGTTGCCATGCCAGATGGCAGAGTCAGGTTCAACAGCACCGGAAACCCGGGAATGGCAACAGCCGGAAGCGGTGATGTCCTTACAGGAATGATAACATCTCTTATTGCCCAGGGCTATTCGCCGGAAGATGCCGCTGTTACCGGGGCTTTTCTCCATGGCTTTGCAGGCGACATGGCCATAAAAAAGAGCTCTGTGGAAGCACTTATGGCAGGGGATATTATAAAAAAGATTGGAAGGGCATACAGGAAAGTAGGGGGAGGGCGTTATTATTAAAAGCAGGTAGTAGGTAGTAGGTAGTAAGAAGTAAGTAGTAAGAAGTAAGAAGTAAGTAGTAAGTAGTAATAAGAATATAGATGAAAAGGAAAGGTATATTTTATTTTATGGCTGCTGTTATGGTTGGGTTTAATGGTTGCTCCACTGTTGAAAAGGCGGCGAATAAGGGTATTACGGTAACACCCCTGGGAGAAGAGGTTAAAGTAACTGACGGCACACTTGTTTATGCATTACCTCTGACAGTTTTTGAGATTGATGTTGCAGTTGAACGTACAGTAACCATTCCGGGACCATATGCAACATTCGCATCAGAGCTTCTTGGCCTTAATAAAGTCATCTCTTCTGAGAACGAGACATGGAAAATTGTAAATATCGATCTGAAAAGCGGGGATGAACTCGACCCTTCCCAGTTTTATGTGGTTCAGGGAACAACCCTGATGCAATCAAACGCATTTGCACTAAAGCATTCAGGACTGATACTGGATGTCAATCCTGATGTCTATTCAGATAAATGTATCTCTGACAACCAGGACCAGTCTGGCTACCCCGATCTGGTCTTTCATGACCTTGGTGTAGATGAATATGTCTCTTATAAATCCGATACTGCTTACAGGCTTGTAAAAGCCGACACGGCATTCATAAAGATACCTTACCTGGTACAAAAGAAAAGCATACCCTCACTTGAGGAAGAGGCTTCGGCTGCCGCAAAGAAACTGCTTGAGCTTAGAGAAGGCAAGCATTTGATACTGACCGGAGAAGCAAACGTTTTTCCTCAGAATGAGGCAGCCATTAATGAGATGAACAGGCTGGAAAAAGAATACACAGAGTTGTTTACAGGAAAAAAATGGAGCGAAATTAAACATTTCCGTTTCTGGTTTACGCCTCAGCCATCTATGGCAGGCGGCAAAACGACAATATTTAACTTCTCTGCCGAGGAAGGCGTGAAGAACACAGGAAACAGCAAGGGACAACCTGTATATATTGAAATGATGGCATCGGGAAAGACAAAGGATCTTAATCTTGTTGTGAGACCTGTCACCTCAAAAAATGAGGTTGGCCTTTCAGACAGACTATATTACCGCGTGCCGGATATTGCTGATATTAGAATAACAAATGGCAGCACAGTATTCTGCACTGCCAGGAAACTTGTCTATCAGTTTGGATCTATTGTTGCCCTGCCTTCAAACTATATAATAGGGAAGTAGAGCTATTCAACCTTGCCTTTAAATGTGGCCATAAAGTCGTCATAGCTTTTTGTCTGCCAGACGTCACCTGCGAAATACTTAAGCAATGGTTCAAAATCTTTTGCTTCTCTGTATCCCGGCACAGGGGTTATTACTTCGGCTTTTGAGTTGAGGAACACCACTGTGGGATAACTTAACTTCCCTTTAAGAAGTGCATACGCAAACTGGTGGGCACCGTTTAGTTTGCCATCGTTAACGAACTTTGTGCCATTGAAAGTTATAGGATCCTTTGATTCTGCATCGAACTTTACAGGATAGTATTCATTGTTGAGAATGTCGGCAATAACAGGATTGGTGAAAACCTCCTTGTCCATCTTCTTGCACCATCCGCACCAATCAGTGTAGGTGTCAATAAAAATAGGCCGTGGATTTTTTGCAATCAGTTTTGTTGCCTCTTCAATCGTATACCATTTTACCGGTTTATTCTGACCCGACAACAGTAGCGAGGGGGTCAGTATCAATAAGATAATAAATAGCCTTCTCATAATTATTTCAATTCTTAACGTTTGTTTCCCATCAGATTTTTATACTGAAAAAATCGTACCAAATATATAACCAAAAAATGTTAATCATGTTCACTAATAATTTTTGTCATGAGGTTACGGATTGTTTTTTTTATACATTTACAACTCTTTAACCTAAAAATTAAACAATGGAACAAATAAGAAAAACACTTGCTGATTCAAAGGCTGCAAGATGGACTGCTCTGGCAGTTGTTGCCTTTACCATGCTGTGCGGTTATTACCTTACCGATGTTATGGCTCCTTTGAAACCACTGCTGGAAGCCCAGCTTTCATGGAATAGCCAGGAGTATGGATTTTTTACCAGTGCCTATGGCTGGTTTAATGTTTTCCTGCTCATGCTTATCATTGGAGGAATAATTCTTGACAAAAGAGGAGTTCGTTTCACAGGTAAGATGGCAACAATACTTATGGTTATAGGTGCTGCAATAAAATATTGGGCTATCTCCACTCATTCACTTGATGGGGCAATGTTGATTGGCTATAAATCACAGGTAGTTATTGCAGGCTTAGGATATGCCATTTTTGGCGTTGGTGTTGAAACAGCAGGTATTACCGTTTCTAAAATTATAGTAAAATGGTTTAAGGGCAAAGAGATGGCTCTGGCAATGGGACTTGAAATGGCTACCGCCCGTTTGGGTACCACCCTTGCGCTTGCCACATCTGCTCCTTTAGCACGCCTCCTTGGTCATGTTTCAATGCCTGTACTTATCTGCCTGATAATGCTTTGCATTGGCATGATCGCTTTCTTTATTTATTGTGGTATGGATAAAAAGCTCGATGCTTCAATTGCTGAAAACGATACACGCACTGATGCTGAAAAAGAAGAAGAGAGCAGCTTTGAACTCAAAGACATCCTTTTTATACTTAGAAATAAAGCATGGTGGTACCTTGCAATACTCTGCGTGCTTTTCTATTCAGCAGTTTTTCCTTTCCTGAAGTATGCATCTGACCTGATGGTGAATAAATTCGGACTTGATCCTCAGGTTGCGGGCCTTATCCCTTCAATGCTGCCGTTCGGAACAATCCTTCTCACACCTCTTTTTGGAAACGTTTATGACAGAAAAGGCAAAGGCGCTACCATTATGATAATAGGTGCTTTACTTCTTATCTTTGTTCATACTATGTTCTCCCTGCCATTTGTTAATCAGTCGTGGATGGCTGTTGTCCTTATCATTATTCTTGGCATCGGATTCTCACTTGTTCCATCGGCAATGTGGCCATCAGTACCAAAGATCATCCCCGAAAAACAGCTGGGTACAGCTTATGCTCTTGTATTCTGGGTTCAGAACTGGGGTCTTATGGGTGTACCTTACCTTATCGGATGGATACTTGATAAGTATTGCATAACAGGTACACGCGTTGAAGAAGGCGTAAATATCTCAACATACAATTATACCACACCAATGATAGTATTCACATCACTTGGTGTCCTGGCTCTGATCTTTGCCTTCCTTCTTAAGGCAGAAGACAAAAAGAAAGGCTATGGCCTTGAGTTGCCAAACATTCAGAAATAACAATACTTTATATCTTGTATATCATAAACCCGTTGCATGCAACGGGTTTATGTTTTTATAAATACCCCTTTCTGTTGAATATAACGGATCCGGCTTGTATTAAAATTTTGTTAAGCTTTATTATTATATGCCGGTTGACAGTTTTCAAAGACTTTTTTTTTCTTACATTTAACCGGAAACGATTATCTAACTAACACCTATAATATATGAGTGAAATTCGCAATCTTGAACCGAAACTTCTGTGGAAATATTTCGACGAAATTACACAGATACCACGCCCTTCAAAGAAGGAAAAGAAGATGATTGAATACATGAAAAAGTTTGGTGCTGAGCATGGCATCGAGACTATTGTTGATGAAACAGGTAACGTCATTTTTCGCAAGCCGGCTACAAAGGGAATGGAAAACCGGAAAGGAATAATTCTGCAGGGACATATTGATATGGTTCCACAGAAGAACTCCGATAAAGTATTCGACTTCGAGAAAGATCCTATCGAAACATGTATTGATAATGGATGGGTAAAAGCCAATGGCACCACACTTGGCGCAGATAATGGTATTGGTGTTGCTGCAGCAATGGCAGCATTTACTGACCCTAATATCAAACACGGACCGATTGAAGCACTCTTTACCGTTGACGAAGAGACCGGCATGACCGGCGCAAACCAGCTGAAACCCGGTATCCTGAAGGGAGACATCCTTATTAATATGGACTCGGAAGATGAAGGTGAACTTTATGTAGGTTGTGCAGGCGGAATAGACGTCAGTGCAACACGCGACTATAAACTTGATAAGACACCTGCCGGCGTAACAGCTTATAATATAACACTGAAAGGCCTTCGTGGCGGACACTCAGGCGTGGATATCAACCTTGGAAGAGCAAATGCAAATAAGCTTATGTTCCGTTTCTGCCAGCAGGCTGAAACTGACTTTGCCATGCAGCTTTCTTCATATAGCGGCGGCGACCTGCGCAATGCTATCCCGCGCGAAGCTTTTGCAACCGTGGTTGTCCCGACAATTAAGAAAGAACAGTTTGAAAAGTTCGTTGCCGGTTATCAGGCAATCTACGGAAGCGAGTTCAAAGAGACCGATCCGGACATTAAATTCTTTGCAACAGCGTGCGCTCTTCCGGAGAAAGTTGTTAATGCCGGTGACCAGTATCGTATTATCAGAGCTCTCTTTGTATGTCCTAACGGTGTACAGAGAATGAGCGCAAGCATGCCGGGCCTGGTTGAGACCTCCAACAACCTTGCAATCGTAAGGATTAAAGATGGTAAGTTTGAAGCTCATTGCCTTACACGCAGCTCGGTTGACACTGCCAAGGAAGCCACAGCATGGAAGATTGCAGCAGTATTCCACCTGATTGATGCTAAAGTTGAACTCAGCGGAAGCTACCCCGGATGGAACCCGAACATGTCATCTCCAATACTGAAAGCAATGCAGGATTCCTATAAGGGAATGTTCGGCAATGCACCCAAAATAATGGCTATTCATGCTGGCCTTGAATGCGGTATAATCATGGGTGGTTATCCTCACCTCGATGCAATCAGTTTCGGCCCGACAATCAGGCACCCACATAGCCCTGACGAAAAAGTTGATATTTCAACTGTACAGAAATTTTATAAATTCCTCGTCGAGACACTTGCTAATGCACCTGTAAAATAAGCAGTTACACTACTATAAATTCAAGGGAGCCCCCAAAAGGCTCCCTTGAACGTTTTAAGGGTTCGACTTTTTTCGTCAAAAAGTCAGTAAAAAGTTTGTTTATTAATTTTGGACATTTTACATTTGTTGCGTTTTTAATCATAAAAAGAAAAATGATACCACCAAAAGACGATGCAAAAGCAAAAATTGTAGAGATAGCCAGGGAGATTTTTACCCGCTTCGGCTTCAAAAAAACTACAATGGAGGAGATTGCTGTTGCCTCCAGAAAGGGTAAATCCTCAATTTACTACTATTTCACAAGTAAGGAGGATGTCTTTAAAGCCGTAGTTGAACGCGAGGCTGAAGAGATGAAGGAAGAACTGGAAGAGCAGGTGCTCAGCATTGACGATCCTGTGGACCGCCTTAAAGCATTTTTTGCTTTCAGACTTAAAAAACTCAAGGAACTTTCTAACTATTACGCTGCACTCAGAAGTGAGTACCTCAGCCATCTTGAGTTTGTTGAAAAGATAAGAAAGAACTTTGACCAGGAAGAGATCAAAGTGGTAAGACAGATCCTTGAAGACGGCGTTAATAAGGAAAAGTTCGTTGTTGATGACCCTTCTTTAAGCGCAGTGGCAATTGTAACAGCAATGAAAGGTCTGGAAGTACCCCTTTTCCTTAGTAAAGAGAAAAGCAACATGGAAAGCAGAATAGACAATCTTATTAACTTCCTTTTTTACGGAATTGTGAAAAGATAATTTTTTTTGCCTTGTTATAGACCAAAAAACGAAAAAAGTCTAAGAGTAAAAACGTCAAAGAGTTTAAAAGTCAAGTATAGATGAAAAGATTGAGTATCCTAATTGCAATGACTATCCTGCCTGTGGTAATAAATGCGCAGGATGTATACAGCCTCGAAAAATGCCGTAGCCTGGCACTGGAACATAATCAGAAGGTTAAGATTGCAAAGAGTCAGATTGATGCTGCCGACGCAGCAAAGAAAGCTGCCTTTGCCCAGTATCTGCCTAACTTCAGCGCTACAGGAGCATACACATACACAAATAAGGACTACCAGCTTTTAAGCGAGAATAAATTCCTTCCGGTAGTTCCTTATACTGCCATCGACCAGGCAACAGGCTCACTGGATCTGAGCAATCCCGCTGTTGCTGCATCAACTGTCGTCATTAACCCCTCAACAGGTCAGGTTGTGACAGATGCATCAGGTAACCCGGTCTTCCAGAAATATACCTATCTGCCTGCTTCCGAGACTAAGATTAATATGAGGAACATTTACCTTATCAATGGCGGTTTTTCACAGCCGATATTCATGGGAGGAAAAATCAGGGAGACAAACAGGCTGGCAGGATACGCAAAGGAGATTGCAGAGCAGAGCCTCTCTCTTACACAAAATGAGCTCATGTATTCAACTGAGGAAGCGTACTGGCGAATAGTATCACTTAAGGCGAAAGTAAAAATGGCCAATGAGTATGAGGCCATGCTAAAACGTCTTGTCTCAGACCTTGAAAATATTCATGGTGAAGGTATCATAACAAATAACGACCTGCTGAAGGCAAAAGTAAAACTGAGCGAATCAGAACTTCTTGTACTGAGAGCACAAAACGGACTTGAGCTTTCTAAGATGGCTCTATGCCAGATGATAGGTGTGCCATACTCAACACAGTTTGAAGTCAGTGATTCACTTAATTCCATCGACCCCAATTTATTGAGTTACATGGTTAATGAAGATGCAATTGCAGACCGTCCGGAACTGAAAATACTACAGAAAAATGTCGACGTGGCAAAGTCAAACGAGAACATAATGATATCACGTTATCTGCCAAACATAGTGATGAACGCAGGTTATACATATGGTAACCCTAACCCGTTCAATGGTTTTGAAAAAGAATTTGGCGGAGCTGTTACAGCCGGCGTGGTTGCCAATGTTCCTATATTCCATTTCGGAGACAGACAGCATACTCTTGCTGCTGCACGTAAAGAAAAAGAAGCTGCCGACTTAAAGGTTCAGGAGACAAAGGAACTGCTTGTCCTTCAGCTTCAGCAGGCAGTATACCAGTATACCGAATCGGCTAAGAAGTGCGAATTTGCCCAGCTGGCCCTCGACCAGGCAAAGCAGAATCTCACATATACCAGCGATAATTTTGCTGAAGGCATGCTGAAGACAACAGATATGCTGGAGGCACAGGTCTTATGGCAGAAAGCATGGTCAGACCTTATTGACGCAAAAACAGAACAGCAGATGTCTGTCTGCAATCTTAAAAAAGTATCAGGAAAATATTAATAAAAAAATAATACAGAGATGAAACGATTTGCACTATTTGTAGCATTACTCATTTTGATGACTTCATGCGGTGGAAAGAAGTCGGTTGTTGCCACATCAGCTGAGACACAGAAAGTACCTGTAAAGGTTGTTAAAGCTGAGTCAAGAATGTATATGCCTTGTCTTGATGTACCGGGCACTGCCTTTGCCGACAGGGAAGCAAATCTTGGTGCCGCACTCCCTGGCCGTGTTGAAAAAATTTATTTCCCGGCAGGAAGCAGGGTAAAGAAAGGTGATCTTCTTGTCAGCCTTTCAGGTGAGATGTACACCCAGGCTCTTGTTGAGTACGATGCTATCGAAAAGGATTATGAGAGAGTATCCCGTCTGCATGAAAAAGGCAGCGTCGCAGATCTTGACTATGATCATATAAAAGCAAAATATGATGCCTCTAAGGCAAAGGTAGAGATGATGAAGAAGAATGCAGAGATCGTTGCTCCGTTTTCAGGTACCATTGTTGAGTACCTTGTGCAGGAAGGCGAAAACTACTTCTTTAACCTCAATCTCGATCCGGGTTATTCCAATACCTCAGGCATACTCAGGCTTATGAAGCTTGATCCCATCCAGGTTGAAGCTGAGATAAATGAGAAAGACCTTAATTCAGTAAAGGTGGGTCAGAAAGCAACTGTCTCTTTTGATGCCATTCAGGGAGCCGTTATCAACGGCAAAATATCTGAGATTAAACCGGTTCTCTCAACGCTTACTCATA
>Ga0209099_1001729_pt1 | contig 21009 bp, 37 predicted proteins | sample AD_JPNHW2_MetaG_FD_184430 | JGI IMG/M metagenome (GOLD analysis project Ga0209099, IMG submission 184430) | Active sludge microbial communities of municipal wastewater-treating anaerobic digesters from Japan - AD_JPNHW2_MetaG (SPAdes) (version 2) | ecosystem: Engineered > Bioreactor > Anaerobic... | reverse complement strand
TCCCGGAATGCGTATGGGTGGCCGCACAGGTGGTGAAAGAGTTACCATGCAAAACTTGCAGGTATTAAAAGTAATTCCCGAACACAATCTGATACTTGTGAAAGGATCGGTACCGGGAGCAAAAGGTTCAATCGTAATCATCAATAAATAACCATGGAACTGAATATTTTAGATATCAAAGGAAAAGAAACCGGTAAGAAAGTATTGTTAGACGATGCTATTTTCGGTATTGAGCCAAATGACCATGCTATTTATTTAGATGTGAAACAATATTTGGCAAATCAACGTCAGGGAACACATAAATCAAAGGGCAGAAGCGAACTTGCCGGCAGTACACGTAAACTTGGACGTCAGAAAGGTGGCGGTGGTGCTCGTCCGGGCGATATCAAGTCAGGGGTACGCGTAGGTGGTGGACGTATGTTTGGTCCTGTTCCGCGTGATTACAGCTTCAAACTGAACAAGAAAGTTAAACAACTCGCACGTAAATCTGCTTTATCATACAAAGCAATTGAAAATGCAATAACAGTGGTTGACAATTTGAATTTTGAAGTACCCAAAACAAAGGAATTCGTAGCAATGACAAATAATTTGCAACTTGCTGATAAAAAGGCACTTTTTATTTTAGCAAATGGAAATAAAAACGTATATTTGTCGGCTCGTAATTTACCAGGAGCAAAAGTAATAACTGTTTCAGAATTAAATACTTACTCAATTCTTCATGTTAAGAATTTAGTATTTACCGAAGAATCAGTTGCTGCATTAGAACAAATATTTAAAGCTTAAGGAGGTACAGAGATGGCAATTTTAGTAAAACCAATCGTTACAGAAAAGATGACTCAGCTGGGCGAAAAGCTGAACCGCTATGGCTTTAGAGTACAAAAAGATGCAAATAAGATTGAAATCAAAAAAGCAATCGAAGAAGCATATAGTGTAACAGTAACCGATGTGAACACATTCATTGTAGCACCAAAAAACAAAAGCCGTTATACAAGAACCGGAATTGTTAAGGGAGCTACATCTGCTTACAAAAAAGCAATCGTTACACTGAAAGAAGGAGATAAAATAGATTTTTATAGCAATATTTAAACAAAATGGCTGTACGTAAATTAAAACCCTCAACACCGGGGCAGAGACACAAGATTATTGGTACATTTGACACAATTACTGCAAGTGCACCAGAAAAATCACTTGTATTTGGCGGTGGTAAAAGTGGTGGTCGAAACCATGACGGTAAAATGACCATGCGCTATATCGGCGGTGGACACAAGAGAAAATACAGAGTAATTGACTTTAAACGTAACAAAGATGGTGTGCCAGCTACAGTAAAAACCATTGAATACGATCCAAACCGTTCGGCTCGTATTGCTTTGTTGTTTTATGCTGATGGCGAAAAACGTTACATTCTTGCACCAAACGGATTGCAAGTAGGTCAAGTAATTCTTTCGGGAGCTGAAGCTGCTCCTGAAGTTGGTAATGCATTAATGCTGCAAAACATTCCGCTTGGAACAGTTGTTCACAACATTGAACTTCGTCCGGGACAAGGAGCTTCTATGGCTCGTTCTGCCGGAACATTTGCACAGTTGACTTCGAGAGAAGACAAATATGTTATTGTCAAATTACCTTCCGGCGAAATTCGCAAAGTACTCGGTACTTGCAAAGCTACCATCGGAAGTGTTGGAAACTCAGACCACGCATTGGAAAGATCAGGAAAGGCAGGTCGTTCTCGTTGGCTTGGACGTCGTCCACGCGTGAGAGGTGTCGCTATGAACCCGGTTGATCACCCCATGGGAGGTGGCGAAGGCCGTGCATCAGGTGGACATCCACGTTCACGTAAAGGCTTGTTAGCAAAAGGATACAAAACGCGTCATCCTAAAAAGCAATCGAGCCAGTATATTATTGAAAGAAAGAAAAAATAATCAGAAAAATTAAGTAAATAATATGAGCCGTTCGTTAAAAAAAGGACCATTCATCAACTTGAAGTTGGAGAAAAAAGTGCTGGCGATGAATGAAAGCGGTAAAAAAACCGTAGTCAAGACATGGTCACGCGCTACAATGATTTCACCTGACTTTGTAGGTCATACAATTGCAGTTCACAATGGAAACAAATTTATCCCCGTTTATATTACCGAAAATATGGTAGGTCACAAGTTGGGCGAATTTTCACCAACACGTATCTTCCGCGGTCACGGTGGTAAGAAGAAATAATCCATTGAAATAAACAAAGAAAAAAATAAAAAATTTCAGAATAACAATGGGTGCAAGAAAAAAAATAACAGCCGATGCTAAAAAAGAAGCAAACAAGAGCCTTTATTTTGCCAAGCTCAACGGTGTTCCTACATCACCCCGCAAAATGCGCCTTGTGGCGGACATGATACGCGGAATGGAAGTGAACCGTGCTTTAGGCGTATTAAAGTTCTCAACAAAAGAAGCTTCTATTAGAATGGAAAAACTGCTGAAATCTGCAATTGCCAACTGGGAAACTAAAACAGAGCAAAAAGCAGAAAATGCAAATTTATATGTAAGTGCAGTATATGTTGACTCAGCTACACAGCTGAAACGTTTACGTACCGCTCCGCAAGGACGTGGTTATCGTATCCGTAAACGTTCAAATCACGTAACACTGTTCGTGGATACCAAAATTACTAACGATAACCAAAACTAAGCACGATGGGACAGAAAACAAATCCGATAAGTAATCGTTTAGGAATCATCCGAGGATGGGATTCTAACTGGTATGGAGGCGACAACTACGGAGACTCTATACTTGAAGACAGCAAAATCAGAAAATATCTTAATGCCCGTCTTGCTAAAGCCAGCGTATCGCGCATAGTTATCGAACGTACACTTAAACTTGTAACAATTACTGTTTGCACAGCCCGTCCCGGTATCATTATCGGTAAAGGAGGTCAGGAAGTTGACAAGTTAAAAGAAGAATTGAAAAAAATTACCGACAAGGAAGTTCAGATCAATATCTTCGAAGTAAAACGTCCGGAAATGGATGCCGTAATCGTGGGTAACAATGTTGCCCGTCAGGTAGAAGGTAAAATCGCTTACCGCCGTGCCGTGAAAATGGCTATCGCTTCAACCATGCGGTTGGGAGCAGAAGGTATAAAAATTCAGGTATCAGGTCGTTTGAACGGTGCCGAGATGGCACGTTCGGAAATGTATAAAGAAGGAAGAACTCCTCTTCATACCTTTAGAGCAGATATTGATTATGCACATGCTGAAGCATTGACTAAAGTAGGTATAATTGGTATTAAAGTCTGGATTTGCCGCGGAGAAGTTTACGGCAAAAAAGATCTGGCTCCTAACTTTACCTCATCGAAAGATGCTGGACGTGGCGGAGACCGTCATCATGGCGACCGTCCGAATGATCGCGGAGGAAAAGGATTTAAAAAAAGAAAGAAATAACTGTAATTTATTGAATTGAGGAAATTATGTTACAACCTAAAAAAACAAAATACAGGAGACAACAGGACGGGCGCTATAAAGGTAATGCACAGCGCGGAAATCAGTTAGCTTTCGGTTCTTTCGGAATTAAAACCATGGAGGCAAAATGGTTAACAGGTCGTCAGCTTGAAGCTGCACGTATCGCAGTTACTCGTTATATGCAACGTGAAGGACAAATTTGGATCCGCGTTTTCCCCGATAAAGCTATCACACGTAAACCAGCTGACACACGTCAGGGTAAAGGTAAAGGAAATCCTGAAGGATTCGTTGCACCTGTAACTCCAGGCCGCATACTGTTCGAAGTGGAAGGAGTTCCTTTTGAAGTAGCTAAAGAAGCTTTACGTCTTGCAGCTCAAAAACTGCCTGTTATCACAAAATTCGTGGTAAGACGTGACTATGACACAACATCTAAAGCATAAGGAAAATGAAAACAAGAGAAATAAAAGAACTAACTGACAAAGAAATTCAAGAACGTCTGGATACTGAAAATAACAATCTGGCACGTCTGAAAATGAACCATGCCATTTCTCCTCTTGATAATCCTTTGCAAATCAAAGACGTACGTCGTACTATTGCCCGTTTTGCAACTGAATTACGTCAGAGAGAAATAAATAAAAAATAATTTAGATTCTGATGGAAACAAGAAATTTAAGAAAAGTAAGAACTGGTGTGGTTTCCAGCAATAAAATGGATAAAACCATCACAGTAGCTGTAAAGTGGAAAGAAAAACACCCGATTTACGGCAAATTCGTGAATAAAACGAAAAAATATCATGCTCACGACGAAAAGAACGAATGCAACATTGGTGACACTGTAAGCATCATGGAAACCCGTCCGATGAGTAAGATGAAAAGATGGAGACTAAACGAAATAATCGAAAGAGCTAAGTAAGAATTATGATACAACAAGAATCAAGACTCACAGTAGCCGATAACAGTGGTGCAAAAGAAGCACTCTGTATTCGAGTGTTAGGTGGTACCGGAAAACGTTACGCATCACTTGGCGATATTATCGTAGTTGCAGTTAAAAATGTAATACCTTCGGGAGAAATAAAAAAAGGCACAGTATCAAAAGCTGTGATCGTACGCGTTAAAAAAGAAGTACGCCGCCCCGATGGCTCTTACATTCGTTTCGATGATAACGCCTGCGTGTTGTTGAACAATGCAGGTGAAATTCGTGGAAGCCGTATATTTGGTCCGGTAGCCCGTGAATTACGTGCAACCAATATGAAAATTATATCACTTGCACCAGAGGTGCTTTAATCAATGAAATAATAAAGTGATGAGTAAATTACACATAAAAAAGGGAGATACAGTATACGTAAATGCCGGTGAAGACAAAGGTAAGTCCGGACGTGTACTCGAAGTTCTTGTGAAAGAACAACGCGCTATCGTAGAAGGTATCAACTTGGTATCAAAACATACCAAACCCAACGCGAAAGCTCCTCAGGGAGGCATAGTGAAAAAAGAAGCTGCTATTCATATTTCAAATTTAAACCCGACAGAGAAGGGAAAACCCGTACGTGTTGGACGCAAATTGAATGCAGATGGCAAACTGGTACGTATTTCTAAAAAATCAGGAGAGGAAATTTAAGTATGAACACAGCAAGTTTAAGACAAGATTATAAAGAACGTATCGTTCCTATCTTAATGAAGGAATTTGGATATTCTTCTGTAATGCAAGCGCCCAAACTGGAAAAAATCGTTTTGAATCAAGGCTTGGGAATGGCTGTTGCTGATAAAAAAATCATCGAAGTAGCATTGAATGAAATGACTACGATCACTGGTCAGAAAGCAGTTTCAACCATTTCGAAGAAAGATATTTCGAATTTCAAATTGCGTAAAAAAATGCCAATCGGTGTTCGGGTTACATTACGTGGAAACAATATGTACGAATTTCTGGAAAGACTGGTTCGTGTGGCTTTACCTCGTATCCGTGACTTCAAGGGAATTGAAAACAAACTCGATGGACGTGGAAATTATACACTGGGTATCACCGAGCAAATTATTTTCCCCGAAATCAACATTGACAGCATCTCTCGTTTGCTGGGTATGAATATTACATTCGTAACCACCGCCAATACCGATGAAGAAGGTTATGCTTTGTTGAAGGAATTTGGATTACCATTTAAGAAAAACTAATATTAAGTAAATACAATGGCAAAAGAATCAATGAAAGCCCGTGAGGTAAAGAGAGCCAAACTGATTGCTAAATATGCAGAAAAGCGTACGAAATTTATCGAAGAAGGCAACTATGATTTGTTGCAGACACTTCCGAGAAATTCATCGCCAATCCGTTACCACAATCGTTGTAAACTCACTGGCCGTCCCAAAGGATATATGCGTCAATTTGGTATTTCGCGTATTCAATTCCGCGAAATGGCATCCAAAGGCTTAATCCCGGGAGTAAGAAAAGCAAGCTGGTAATCAGCTATATATGCAAAGATTTATTAATTAAATATTGTCCCTGAGTAGGGATCAATTTAAAAACAAAAATATGACAGATCCAATTGCAGATTATTTAACTCGATTGAGGAATGCTATTAAAGCCAACCACCGTGTAGTGGAAGTTCCTGCATCGAACTTAAAAAAAGAAATGACCCGGATATTGCACGAAAAAGGCTATATCTTAAACTACAAATTTGTAGAAGACGGGGCACAAGGCTCAATTAAAATTGCCTTGAAGTACGATCCTGTTAACAAAGTTAACTCGATCAAGAATTTAAAAAGAGTATCAACACCAGGTCTTCGTCAATACGTTGGGTATAAAGATATGCCGCGTGTATTGAACGGATTGGGTATTGCCATTCTTTCGACCTCCAAAGGAGTGATGACTAATAAAGAAGCTGTTGACCTGAAGGTTGGCGGTGAAGTATTGTGTTATGTTTATTAATGAATAGGAGGAAAGAAGAATGTCAAGAATAGGAAAATTGCCCATTACAGTTCCTGCGGGAGTTACCGTTACTGTAAAAGACCAGGAAATTACTGTTAAAGGTCCGAAAGGAGAATTAACTCAAACAGTAAATCCAGCCATCAGCGTAGAAGTTGAAGGTAATGAATGTAAAGTTTCACGTGTAAATGACGAAAAACAAAATCGTGCTTACCATGGTTTGTATCGTTCATTAATCCAAAACATGGTAGTAGGTGTATCTGAAGGTTACAAAAAAACACTGGAATTGGTTGGTGTAGGATATCGTGCATCCAACCAGGGACAAGTGCTGGAACTTTCATTAGGTTACACCCACACTATTTATTTAGTATTACCTTCAGAAGTAAAGGTTGAAACGAAAAGCGAACGTAACCAAAATCCGATTATTATGCTCGAAAGCAATGATAAACAATTACTTGGTCAGGTTTGTGCGAAAATTCGTTCCTTCCGTATGCCGGAACCTTATAAAGGTAAAGGTGTTAAATTTCAGGGTGAATATATTCGTCGTAAAGCTGGTAAATCAGCTGGTAAATAATCTACGTAAACTTGTGAAACAATGAGTGAAAAATCAAATAGAAGAAACAGAATAAAAGCTCATATCCGTACAAAGGTATCGGGTACAGCTGAAAAACCGCGTCTTACCGTATTTCGCAGTAATACTCAAATTTATGCTCAGATTATTGACGACGTAAAGGGAGTAACACTGGCTGCGGCTTCATCGCTTGGAAACAAAGAAAAAATTACTAAAACAGAGCAGGCTGCAGTAGTTGGTAAACTTATTGCAAAAAACGCACTGGAAGCAGGAGTTAAAGAAGTGGTATTTGACCGTAATGGTTATTTGTATCACGGACGTGTTAAACAATTAGCTGACGCAGCTCGCGAAGGTGGACTTAAATTTTAAGCACAATGACAACAAAAATGAATAAAGTTAAAACTACAAATGATTTAGAATTGAAAGACAGACTTGTAGCTGTAAACCGTGTGACAAAAGTTACAAAAGGGGGACGTGCGTTCAGTTTTTCAGCAATCGTAGTGGTAGGTAATGAAGATGGTATTGTTGGCTGGGGTTTAGGTAAAGCCGGTGAAGTAACCGCAGCAATTGCAAAAGGAACTGAAGCAGCAAAAAAGAACCTCATTAAAGTACCTGTTCTGAATGGAACTATTCCACACGAACAAATTGCGAAATTTGGAGGAGCAAGAGTTTATATCGAACCTGCAACTAACGGTACCGGAGTAAAAGCCGGTGGTGCTATGCGTGCTGTATTGGAAAGCGTTGGTATTACTGATGTACTTGCTAAGTCAAAAGGTTCATCAAATCCTCACAATCTTGTTAAAGCAACTATGCTTGCTTTATCAGAATTGCGTGATGCACATACAGTCGCTCAAAACAGAGGCGTATCGCTTAACACAGTATTTAACGGATAAAATCAGAATCATTATGGCAACTATAAAAGTAAAACAAATCAGAAGCAGAATCAGATGCCCGAAAGATCAGAAAAGAACTTTAGATGCACTTGGTTTGAAGAAAATGAATGCCGTAGTTGAGCATGAAGCTACTCCACAAATTCTGGGAATGGTAGCGAAAATTCCTCACTTGGTTGAAGTAATTAAATAAGTAATAATCGTCATTCAGACTTAAAAATATTAAGATAACATGAATTTAAGCAATTTAACACCTGCATCAGGATCCGTAAAGACTCGTAAAAGAATTGGTCGCGGATCTGGTTCCGGTTTAGGCGGCACATCTACCAGAGGACATAAGGGACAAAAATCACGTTCCGGTTATTCCCGTAAGGTTGGTTTTGAAGGTGGACAGATGCCTATTCAAAGACGTTTACCAAAATTTGGTTTCAAAAATATTAACCGTGTAGAATACAAAGCAATTAATCTTGAAACTCTTCAGGTTATAGCAGATAGTAAAAACCTGACCAAAATTGGATTACAGGATTTACGCGAAGCAGGGTATATTTCAAAAACAGCTTTGGTTAAAGTACTCGGTAAAGGTAAATTAACTTCAAAATTAGAAGTAGAAGCAAATGCTTTCTCTAAATCAGCAGAAGATGCAATCGTTGCTGCTGGTGGTAATGCAGTTAAAATCTAAGCGCATGAAAAAGTTATTTGAAACTTTACAAAATATCTGGAGAATTGAAGATCTTCGAAACCGATTGACTACAACATTATTATTTGTGTTGGTTTATCGTTTCGGATCTTACATTGTGATCCCGGGTGTTGATGCCACAGCTCTTGCTGCCTTGAAACATCAGACAAGTGGTGGTATTATGGCATTGCTGGATATGTTCTCAGGTGGCGCATTTCAAAATGCTTCCATATTCGCTTTAGGTATCATGCCCTATATCTCTGCATCTATCGTTATTCAGTTGTTGACAATTGCTGTACCAAAATTTCAGAAATTGCAGCACGAAGGCGAAAGTGGACGTACCAAAATGAACCAATACACACGTTACCTTACTGTTCTTATTCTTGCATTGCAGGGACCATCTTATATGGCTAATCTCAGTGTACAGGTTCGTCAGGCAGGTTCTGTATTGCCAAGTAGCTTTGTATTCATCGCTACCTCTACCATAATTCTTATGGCTGGTAGTATGTTTGTAATGTGGCTTGGTGAAAGAATTACAGATAAAGGTATTGGAAACGGGATATCCTTCATCATTATGATTGGTATAATTTCACGTTTGCCGGGAGCTATAATTCAGGAATTCTCATCACGCCTATTCTCTGGTGGTGGTGGTCTTATCATGTTCCTGTTCGAAATTGTAGTGTTAATACTTGTTATTGCATTTGCAATTTTACTTGTTCAGGGTACACGTAAAATTCCTGTACAATATGCCAAAAGAGTTGTTGGAAACAAACAATATGGTGGAGTACGTCAATATATACCTTTGAAGGTTAATGCTGCCGGTGTAATGCCAATCATTTTTGCTCAGGCAATTATGTTTATTCCAATAGCAATCGCGGGGTATTCAAGTTCTGAAAGTGTACAAGGCTTTTTCCATTCATTTACGAGGTACACCAGTTTCTGGTATAATTTCATATTTGGAATACTAATCATTGCATTTACCTATTTTTATACTGCAATAACGATTAACCCTACACAGATGGCTGAAGATATGAAACGTAATAACGGTTTCATACCCGGAATTAAACCCGGAAAACGTACAGCAGAATACCTTGACTTAATCATGTCACGTATTACATTGCCTGGATCCATACTATTAGCAATAATAGCCATTCTTCCAGCATTTGCATCTATGATTGGCGTAAGTCAGCAATTTGCCCAATTTTTCGGTGGAACTTCACTGTTGATTCTTGTTGGAGTTGTACTGGATACGTTACAACAGGTAGAAAGCCATTTGTTAATGCGTCATTACGACGGATTACTCAAATCAGGTCGAATTAAAGGACGTACAGGTGCGTCAGCATATTAAAAATTTAGATTAATGATATTTCTTAAGACTGATGAAGAAATAGAATTACTGAGACATTGCAATCAGATTGTTGCCAAAACGTTGGCAGAAACAGCAAAGTTGATCAAACCGGGTGTTACAACCCTGGAGTTGGATAAAAGGGCAGAAGAGTTTATCAGGGATAATGGTGGAGTACCTAATTTTCTCGGATATTCCGGATACCCGAATTCTATTTGTGCATCAGTAAATGAACAGGTCGTACATGGTATCCCTTCAGCCAAAACAATCTTGAAGGAAGGTGATATTATATCTATAGATTGTGGTGTACTTAAAAACGGATTTAACGGAGACTCTGCCTACACTTTTTGTGTAGGTGAAGTCGATCCGGAAATTGTGAATTTATTGCGTACCACAAAAGAATCTCTTTACAAGGGTATTGAACAAGCCTGTGAGGGTAAAAGACTGGGCGATATTGGAAATGCAATTCAAACGTATTGTGAAGACAGAGGTTACTCAGTAGTCCGCGAAATGGTCGGACACGGAGTGGGCCGTAAGCTTCATGAAGCACCCGAGATCCCGAATTACGGTAAAAAAGGTAATGGTATAATGCTTAAATCAGGAATGACCATAGCCATTGAACCGATGATTAATCTTGGAAGTCGTAACCTTGTGTTTGAAAAGGACGGATGGACAACACGCACAGCCGATCGTAAGCCATCTGCTCATTTTGAACATTCAGTGGCAGTCAGACACGGTAAAGCAGATATACTTTCAAGTTTTGAATATATTGAACAAGTTTTAGGAGAAAGGGAATTTTAATTTTATGGCAAAACAAACAGCAATAGAGCAAGACGGAACGATAATTGAAGCATTATCAAATGCAATGTTTCGGGTAGAACTGGAAAACGGTCACGTGATTACTGCTCATATATCCGGAAAAATGCGTATGCATTATATTAAGATTCTGCCAGGCGATAAAGTTAAAGTTGAAATGTCACCCTATGACTTGTCAAAAGGAAGAATTTCATTCAGATACAAATAAAAAACATATCATATGAAAGTAAGAGCATCAATTAAAAGACGCACTCCCGATTGCAAAATCGTAAGGAGGTTTGGGCGTCTCTATGTTATCAACAAAAAAAATCCTAAGTATAAACAACGTCAAGGATAATTATTTATTTTTGCAAAAAATTAGTTTATGGCTATAAGAATTGTCGGAGTAGATTTACCCCAAAATAAAAGAGGGGAAGTTGGATTGACTTATGTCTACGGAATAGGTCGCAGTAGTGCAAAAAAGATTTTAGAAGAAGCCGGTGTTGACATTAACATCAAAGTCAAAGATTGGACTGACGACCAAGCAGCTAAAATCCGCGAAATCATCGGAGCAAGTTACAAAGTAGAAGGTGACTTGCGTTCAGAAGTACAATTGAATATCAAGCGATTGATGGATATTGGATGTTACCGTGGTATCCGCCACCGTATCGGTCTGCCGTTGAGAGGTCAGAGTACGAAGAATAACGCTCGTACACGTAAAGGTAAAAAGAAAACAGTTGCAAACAAGAAAAAAGCAACCAAGTAAGAGGTAATTAACTGTTTGCGAATTTTAGAAAAGCAAAAAAATTAAAAAAAAGTATGGCAAAGAAAACAGTTGCAGCCAAAAAGCGAGTTGTAAAAGTGGATGGAGTAGGTCAATTGCACGTACATTCATCATTCAACAACATTATTGTAACCCTTGCAAATTCTGAAGGTCAGGTTATTTCCTGGTCATCGGCTGGTAAAATGGGTTTCCGCGGCTCAAAGAAAAACACTCCTTATGCTGCTCAAATGGCTGCTCAGGATTGCTCAAAAGTAGCATTCGATTTGGGATTGCGTAAAGTGAAAGCTTACGTTAAAGGTCCGGGTAACGGACGTGAATCAGCTATCCGTACCGTACATGGTGCTGGTATTGAAGTAACAGAAATTGTTGACGTTACTCCACTTCCACACAACGGTTGTCGTCCCCCAAAACGCAGAAGAGTGTAATATATCTGGTTTCACAGTATTTTTGATTAACCGTATTTGTGGTATGACTGCATTTCAAACCTCTCTGCAGTCGCGGCTGCCAGAAATCCGGAGTCAAGAAATAAGTGAAACGAAATCAAAACAAAAATTAAATTATAAAAAATGGCAAGATATACTGGACCAAAAACAAAAATTGCCCGTAAGTTTGGTGAACCAATTTTCGGAGCTGACAAAGTGTTGGCTAAGAAGAATTACCCTCCCGGACAACACGGAAATTCACGTCGTAGAAAAACTTCAGAATACGGTATTCAATTGCGTGAAAAACAAAAAGCAAAATACACGTATGGTTTGCTGGAAAAACAATTCCGTATTCTTTATGAAAAAGCAAAACGTACGAAAGGTATCACTGGTGTTATCCTGATGCAGTTACTGGAATCACGTCTGGACAACATTGTTTATCGGTTGGGATTTGCTCCTACACGTGCAGCAGCACGTCAGTTGGTAAGTCACAAACATATTACTATTGATGGAAAAGTGGTAAATATCCCCTCTTATCATGTTCGTCCCGGACAAGTAGTAGCTGTTCGTGAAAAAAACAAATCAATGGAAGTGATACTGGATGCACTGAGTGGTTTCAACCACAGTAAATATCCATGGATTGAGTACTCCGAATCTTCAATGTCAGGTGTTTTCCTTCATATCCCTGAACGTGAAGACATTCCTGAAAATATTAAAGAACAATTAATCGTTGAGTTATACTCTAAATAATAAGTGAAGCTATGGCAATTTTAGCATTTCAAAAACCCGAAAAGGTTATCATGTTGGAAGCTGACGACTTTCAGGGAAAATTTGAATTTCGTCCGTTGGAACCGGGTTATGGTATTACAATTGGTAATGCTTTACGCCGCATACTTCTTTCGTCGCTCGAAGGCTTCGCTATTACTTCAATAAGAATTGATGGTATAGATCACGAATATTCAACTATTCCGGGTGTTATGGATGATGTTACAAACATCATTCTGAACCTGAAACAAGTACGTTTCAAACAGATAGTTGAAGAAATCGAAAATGAAAAAGTAACTGTTTCTGTTAAAGGTACTACAACTTTCAAAGCTGGTGACCTGGGCAGATATCTGACCGGATTTGAGGTGCTGAATCCTGATTTGGTCATTTGTACTCTTGATCCTTCAGCCAGTTTCCAGATTGATATTACAATTAATAAGGGACGGGGTTATGTGCCTTCTGAAGAAAATAAATCACCGAATGCTGAGATTGGTGTAATTCCTATTGATGCAATTTATACTCCTATCCGTAATGTCAAATATACGATTGAAAATTATCGTGTAGAACAGGTTACTGATTATGAAAAATTGATCATCGAAGTTTCGACAGACGGGTCTATTCATCCGAAAGAAGCTTTGAAGGAAGCTGCAAAAGTTTTAATTCACCACTTCATGTTATTCTCCGATGAAAAGATATCGCTGGAGGTACCTGAAGGCGAAGGTGTTGAAGAATTTGATGAAGAAGTACTTCATATGCGTCAGTTACTTAAAACCAAACTGAATGATCTTGAACTTTCGGTACGTGCACTCAACTGTCTGAAAGCAGCTGATGTAACAACTTTGGGTGAACTGGTCAGCAATCATCGTCATGATCTTCTGAAATTCCGCAATTTTGGTAAAAAGTCACTGACGGAATTAGAAGAAAAATTAGAAAGCTTAAATCTGAACTTCGGAATGGATGTGAGCAAATATAAATTAGATAAAGAGTAAGTAAAAATGAGACATAATAAAAAATTCAATCATTTAGGCCGTACGTCTTCACACAGAAAAGCAATGTTGGCAAACATGGCGGTTTCTTTAATTCATCACAAAAGAATTGCGACTACTCTGGCAAAAGCTAAAGCACTACGTGTTTATGTTGAACCACTTCTGACCAAATCCAAAGAAGACTCAACTAATTCGCGCCGTGTGGTTTTCAGCTATTTGAAAAATAAAGAAGCTGTTACAGAGTTATTCCGCGATATCTCAGTAAAAATTGCAGATCGTCCGGGTGGCTATACACGCATTCTCCGTACTGGTTTCCGTCTGGGTGACAATGCCGAAATGTGTATCATCGAACTGGTGGACTACAACGAAAATATGTTGAAGGAAAAAACCGCTAAGAAATCGACTCGTACACGTCGCTCTTCAAAAAAAGCTGATGTAGCAGTAGCTGCTGAAGATAAAGCAAAAGCTCCTAAAGCTGCTCCTAAAGTTGAAGAAACCAAGGCAGAAGCAACTGTTGAAGAAAAAGGCGAATAAGAACACTTTTTCAACTAAAAGTAAAAAAACAAATTCTGAAAAGGGTTTGTTTTTTTGTTTTTAAAATGTTCTCCACAGATGACAACATCTTTAGTATCAGTTATCATCATAATTTTACGGATATGTCACTATTTTTGCTATTATCCGATATTTTGCACATTATCAGGTTGATAGAGTAATAATATAATCGGTCTTACTAAATGTTGTTTTACACTTATTATTCTCATCAGTTTCAATCAACTATTCATGAACACATTTGCAAATCCCAACCAAATTTCATACTTTTGTTTTGGAAAAGAATTAAAATGGCTATGATTAAATATGAACGTATCCTGCTTAAACTGAGCGGTGAATCACTGGCAGCTGATCAAAAGCAGGGCATCGATATTGTCCGTCTCGAACAATACGCGGCCCAGATAAAGGAAATAACCGAACTTGGCGTACAGGTTGGGATAGTAATTGGCGGAGGAAATATATTTCGCGGATTGAGTGGAGCATCCAAAGGATTCGACCGTGTACAGGGTGATCAGATGGGTATGCTGGCCACTGTTATCAACAGCCTCGCACTCAACTCGGCACTGCAGGCGGCAAAAACAAAATCACGCGTTTTGACCTCGGTCCGTATGGAACCCATCGGAGAATTTTACAGTAAACGCTACGCTGTGGAATGTTTGGAGAGGGGAGAAGTGGTAATCATTGCAGGCGGAACGAGCAATCCGTATTTCACCACAGATACCGCGTCCTCGCTTCGTGCCATCGAAATTGAGGCCGACATCATGCTCAAAGGCACCCGTGTGGATGGAGTTTATACCGCTGATCCGGAGAAAGATAAATTAGCCGTGAAATTTGAAAAAATTTCCTATGACGAAATTTACAATAGAAATCTGAAAGTAATGGATTTAACGGCTACTACCATGTGTAAAGAAAACAAAATGCCGATATATGTGTTTGATATGGACACAGTTGGCAATCTTAAGAAAGTGATTTTGGGTGAGAATATCGGAACACTGGTATATTGATATTAATATATAACCTCTAAATAATTAATTTTATGGTAGATTATAAAACACATATCGGCGATGCAGAGGAACTAATGCAGGCATCGGTAGAGTATCTGGATGAAGCGCTGGCGCATATTCGAGCCGGAAAAGCTAATACACGCATACTTGATGGAGTGAAGGTTGAGTATTACGGATCATTGGTGCCGCTTTCAAATGTTGCTACGGTAACAACACCCGATGCCAAAACGATAGCCATTCAACCTTGGGAAAAATCCCTGATTTCTGTTATTGAAAAAGCAATTTTGAACTCCAGTGTCGGAATTACTCCTATGAACAATGGAGAAACGATCCGATTGGGAATTCCGCCTCTGACCGAAGAACGAAGAAAACAGCTGGTAAAACAATGCCGTCAGGAAGGAGAAGAAGCTAAGATAAGTGTTAGAAATGCGCGTCGTGAAGCAATTGAAAATGTAAAGAAACTGGTGAAGGAAGGTTTGCCGGAAGATATGGAAAAAGATGCTGAAGACGAAGTTCAGAAAATTCACGATAAATATGTAAAAAAAATAGATGAATTGCTGGCAGCGAAAGAAAAAGAAATAATGACAGTGTAATCGGTCAAATTTTACTAAATAATGTATTCGAATTTACGGTCGTCCCGGTGGAGTGGGATGACCGAAATTTTTTATCAGAATTTTTAAATAATGCAGGGACTTGTAGTAAAAAATACAGGCAGTTGGTACACTGTTCGAACAGATGAGGGTGAAATTATTGATTGCAAAATCAAGGGAAATTTTCGAATCAAAGATATTCGCAGTACCAATCCGATTGCTGTCGGCGACAGAGTGAAACTCACTCTCAATACTGATGGCACTGCAATGATTCACGAAATCTGCAGCCGAAAAAACTACATTATCCGTCGATCTTCCAACCTGTCGAAATACTCGCAAATACTGGCCGCTAATCTTGACTTGGTAGCACTCGTTATTACTGTAAATTATCCGGAAACATCTACCGTTTTTATTGACCGGTTTTTGGCCACTGCCGAAGCATATCAGGTACCAGCTTGTCTGGTGATTAATAAAACCGACAGATATTCTGAGGATGAATCTGCATTTGCAGCGGCATTGAAAAATCTTTATGAGACAATTAATTATCCGGTGTTTCTTGTGTCAGCTATTACAGGCGATTCGGTGCCTGAACTTAAAGAATATTTAAGCAATAAAACAACCCTTCTTTCGGGCAATTCCGGTGTGGGAAAGTCAACGCTTATCAATATGATTGCGCCAAACTCTGATGTACGTACAAATAAAATATCAGAGTATCATAATAAAGGTATGCACACTACAACATTTTCGGAAATGTTCCTACTTGACGATGGGGGATTTATTATTGATACTCCGGGTATTAAAGGGTTCGGAACGATTGATATGCAGGAGAATGAGGTGGGACATTTCTTCAGAGAAATATTCAGAATCTCAAAAGAATGTCATTTCAATAATTGTACGCATACACACGAACCGGGGTGTGCTGTTTTTGATGCCGTTGAAAAACATCTGATAAGCCAATCGCGCTATCAAAGTTATTTGAGTATTATGGAAGACTGTAAAAGCGGAAAATATCGATAATGTATATTAATTGAAACTAATGTAATAATTTGAAGTATTTAGTTAGGTTGAATCAATAAATTTTGATACATTTGTGTCGGATAGTATAAAGATTTAAAAATAAAATAAGAAATAACATAAAAAACACAAAGCAATGGGACATCATCAAATTGACAGGCTGGATAAAAAAATCCTTCAATTAATATCAAAGGATGCCAGAATACCTTTTTTGGAGGTTGCCAGGGAATGTAATGTTTCGGGAGCAGCCATTCATCAGCGTATACAAAAATTACGCAACCTTGGAATTATAAAGGGATCTGAGTTTGTTGTAGATACGTACAAGATTGGTTATCAGACCTGTGCGTATATCGGGATTGTACTTACGGACATAAAAAAGTTTGACTCTGTAGTCTCGGAACTTAAAAAAATCCCGGAAGTGGTTGAATGTCATTATGCTACCGGCAAATACTCTATGTTTATAAAAATTTATGCCAAAGACAATCGCCATTTGTTACAAATTATCCTGGAACATTTGACCTTGATTGATGGTGTAGGTCATACTGAAACTTTCCAGTTGTCACTCGATGAAATTTTTAAACGTCAGCTTTCTGTTTTTGAAGTTGGAGAAGATGATCTGGATGATATTGAAGATGAGTAAAATCTCTAATTAAATAGTCATTAAAAAAGCCGGATTTATTTCGGCTTTTTTTGTCTTAAATACATAGAATGTTCATCTTCTTATCTGCGGGAGTTTACCGTTTTACGGTTTTTTGGGAGCGACAGGCAGATAATCAGATTGAGGAGTAGTTGACTTAATGGGCCAAAATATAGAGTCAGGAAAAGTCTTGAACTTTATTAATCCCAGACTATCCATATTATAGAATTCCTCAATAGTCTTCAATGGATCAAATTTTGTCACTTCTACTCTTACTGTTCCATGACCGATTAATCCAATCTGTTTGGCAGCAGCATAGGATAAATCAACGATTCGTCCCCTTACAAATGGACCCCGGTCAGTAACTTTTACAATCACTTCTTTTCCGTTGTTTAGATTTTGGATTTTTAGGAGCGTACCAAACGGATAGCTTCTGTGTGCACAGGTAAGACTGTCTCGATGGTAAGGTTTCCCGTTAGCAGTTTTCCGGCCGTGAAGATTGTTGCCGTAATAGGATGCTTTGCCAATCTCCTGGCTGTATGAACCTATAGCTAATATGAATAAAATTAATATGACAGGAAATTTATACCATTCCATTAAAAGTAAATTTATAATGTGACAGAGGTTAAAGTCAAAACAAAGCAATTTTTGTGCCAATTTTTGTGTTTATTGCTTTTTTGTTTATAGTCAATTAATTTGTTCACCTTACAATAGTAACGTCAAAACAGTTAAATTGTTTTGTGAGTTTAATCTGATTGCTTATCCCCGGTATTGTCGCTGGTTATATAAATAATCATTAGAGCATTATTTTTATAATTTAAAAAAATGTGTTATATTTGCACCCTAAAACAAAAAATGTTTCATTATAAATTTTCAGGAGGAAACAAGCAATAGCTAAACAATTAATAATCAAGCCAAGGCAAGGTCAGAAAGAAAAAGATATGCCTAATCGCATCAATGAGAAAATCAAAGGTGTAAAGGAAGTAAGACTTGTTGGAGACAATGTGGAACAAGGAATTGTTTCGATTGATGAAGCTCTCCGCATAGCCGAAGAACTGGAATTGGATTTAGTTGAAATCTCACCCTCAGCAGTACCTCCGGTTTGTAAAATTGTTGATTATCAGAAGTTTCTTTATCAACAGAAGAAACGTGAAAAGGAACAAAAGGCAAAAGCTGCAAAGGTTGTACTGAAAGAAATACGTTTCGGGCCTCAGACAGATGAACATGATTACAATTTCAAACTGAAACATGCGATCAGTTTTCTGAAGGAAGGTTGCAAAGTGAAGGCTTTTGTGTTTTTTAAGGGAAGATCAATTTTGTTCAAAGAACAAGGCGAAGTGTTACTACTCCGGTTTGCCAATGATCTGGAAGATTATGCAAAGGTTGATCAGCTCCCTCAGTTGGAAGGAAAAAGAATGATTATATTCTTATCTCCCAAAAAAACAAAATGATTGAATTTCAATAATATATAAAAAAGAGAAACGATGCCTAAAATGAAAACTAACTCCGGTGCCAAAAAAAGATTCGCTCTTACCGGAACAGGAAAAATCAAAAGAAAACATGCTTATAAAAGCCACATTTTGACTAAAAAGACTAAAAAGCAAAAACGTAATCTTACTCTGACCGGTTTGGTTAGCAGTGTAGATACACATGAAGTTAAGTCTTTACTTCGGTTGAAATAAGTCAAAATCAATTTTTTAATCAAATTTTCTTTTTATTGTAAAATCGAGTGTTTAGCCTGAAAGATCGCAAGAAAATGCGGCGCTAACGTTCACAATTCATTAAAATTATGCCAAGATCAGTAAATCACGTTGCTTCACGTAAAAGAAGAAAAAGAATTTTAAGCCTCACCAGAGGTTATTTCGGCGGACGCCGTAATGTTTGGACTGTTGCCAAAAATACATGGGAAAAAGGTCTTCAGTATGCCTATCGTGACCGCAAAAACAAAAAACGCAATTTCCGCGCATTATGGATTCAGCGTATCAATGCTGCTGCACGCCTAGAAGGTATGTCATATTCAAAATTGATGGGAGCTTTACATAAATCAGGTATCGAAATGAACCGTAAAGTATTAGCCGACCTGGCAATGAATCATCCTGAAGCATTCAGTGCAATCGTAAAAAAAGCGAAGAACGCTTAAACAATCAAGCAATTAAAAGTTGGATATGGTCTGACTTTGTAGATAAAAAGAAAACCGCAACCTGTAAGGGTATTGCGGTTTTTTATTTGATGGAATTTCTGTTTTATTCTATTCCAAATGAAATTCCCATTCTCTTTCCCTGAAGAACCATAGGATCATCCGGTTTAACTATTCGAAGTTTTCCCGCAACTTCCTCGAGTGAAACATCGGTAATTTTTTGCCCTTTAACGGACACCATACGCCCGAATTTTTTCTCAGCGATTAATTTGGCTGCATAACCACCGAGCATGGTACCCAGATTTCGATCGTGAGCTGATGGTGATCCACCACGCTGAATGTAGCCTAATACAGTCTCGCGGGATTCGATACCTGTTCTCTTTTCTATCTCACGGGCAAAGTATGTCGCCGGATGATGTCCGTCTGTTCCACCTTCCACTTCTATTCCTTCTGCCACGGCAACAATCGAATAGGCTTTCCCGTTTTTTTTACGGTTATTCAGAACCTCGATGATGGTATCCATATTGTATCCTAACTCCGGTAGAAGTATGACATCAGCACCGCCTGCCATACCTGCATATAAAGTGATCCAGCCTGCGTGATGCCCCATCAGTTCGATGACCATGACACGCTGATGCGAACTGGCTGTGGAGTGAAGCCTGTCGATAGCTTCTGTAGCAATATCAACGGCTGTACTGAAACCGAAAGTGATATCCGTACCAAAAACATCGTTATCAATGGTTTTTGGTATGCCGATTACGTTCAATCCCAACTTAGACAGAGCCCAGGTTGTTTTCTGTGTGCCATTGCCTCCGATACATACCAGACAATCCAGGTCAAGTTCCTTGTAACTTTTTTTGATGACTTCCTGGTCTTTTTTGTCAGGGGATTTCAGAATTTTTCGAAACTCTTTTTCACGGGCTGTACCCAAAATGGTTCCTCCCATGGTGAGAATACCGGATAATGATGATTCGGTGAGCACACTGATGTCTTTGTACAGTAAGCCCGAAAATCCATTCTGAATACCGATTACTTCCATGCCATAATCATTGATTGCAGTTTTACCTACACCACGAATGGTAGCGTTTATCCCCGGACAATCGCCACCTGAAGAAAGGATTCCTATTTTCATATGATTAGAATTTGATAATTACAAAGGAAAGAAAAAAGTTTGACAATAAATGATATAAATAAAAAAATCCCACCTGTCATTGTCAACAGGTGGGATAGTTGAAACATTTCTATGATAAGGAAATTACATCATTCCGCCCATTCCGCCACCCATAGGCATTTGCGGAGCAGGATTTTCTTCTTTCTTTTCTACAACAACACATTCTGTGGTAAGGAACATACCTGCAATAGATGCTGCATTTTCGAGTGCTACACGGGTAACTTTAACCGGGTCAACAACACCTGCTTCGAAGAAATTCTCAAATTTATCGCTTCGTGCGTTGTAACCGAAGTCAGCTTTACCTTCGCGAACTTTCTGCACAACTACGGCACCT
>Ga0209099_1001727_pt1 | contig 21029 bp, 17 predicted proteins | sample AD_JPNHW2_MetaG_FD_184430 | JGI IMG/M metagenome (GOLD analysis project Ga0209099, IMG submission 184430) | Active sludge microbial communities of municipal wastewater-treating anaerobic digesters from Japan - AD_JPNHW2_MetaG (SPAdes) (version 2) | ecosystem: Engineered > Bioreactor > Anaerobic... | reverse complement strand
TGCTTCTATAACCTTCTCCTTTTGTACCCATAACAATAATACCGGGTTTGTACCTATTACTCATCTCGATAATTCCATAGGCTGCATATCCTTCAACAAGTGAGTAACCAATTTTAATATTGTCGAAACCCAATTCATTGGCAAATTTTTTGAGGTCGTAGTAGAATCTAAGTAATTTCTCCTTTGCATTCTTACGTAGCATGTTATAGCTAATGTCAATATCTATCTGTATACTTGCAGCATCAGTAAAAGGAATCATATCAACCATGGGAGAGTTAAAGACATGGAGTAACTTAATTTCAGATCCATACTTAGATGCTAAATGCAAAGCAAAGCGAGCAGCATTTTGAGATGGTGTAGAGAAATCAATGGGAACAAGAATCTTTCGTGGACTTACCAGTTTAGCCGGGTGCTCTTTTGGGTGTTTTTCTGCAAGCAGTTTTAGCGCTCTCTCAACATCCGATTCCTTAATTTGAACCTGTACCCCTTCCGATACCATGGGTTGCACAAGATTGACATTGTGAAGATAACACTCAATACCATTCGACTCAAGATAGGTTTGTAGGATTTGAGCACTGGCATAGCTTTCAGTAGCGATTACAACTAACTTCTCTTCCATGGCTATATTCTTTTTCTCTAAGAAAGTTAGGGAAATTGGAGTGGAAAGTCAAATAATACAACTGTAAGGCATAAAAAAAGCGCAGAGTAATCTGCGCTTTTTAAAATATTGTTTACTATCTATTATTTACCGCCCATATAAGGAAGATCACTTATAAAATAATCAAGATCTTCTTTAAGGGTTGAATTAATATATTCGTCTACTCGAACTGTGTCACCATTACTGAACTCGAAGTAAGTTACCCAAGTATCAACTTCATATTTCCAAATTACATCAGCAACCTTAGCTCCATCAGCAGTCCAAACGGATACTGACATATATTCAGCTGGATCACCAGATGTATCAGTTACACCTTCAATAACATTGATGTTGAATTTGATAATGATGTTTTTAACTCTATAATTAGCCTTAATAGAGACACTTGATTGAGTAGCCTCTGTTAATGTAACTGTATATGAAGCAGATCTTAGAACATCACCATCCTTCTTCAACTCCTCAAGCATTGTATAGGTAATTGTTGAACTTGTTTGACTACCCTTAGCGCTTAAACCTAATGATTGAGTCATTGTATATGAGCCAAGGCTGTAAACAAATTTCATATTTATACTAGCTGAAGTAGCAGAACCAGATAAGCTTGCAGTGTAAGCCCAAGAATAAATTTTAACACCATCAATTTCTATCTTTGCACTAAGAGAACTCATGTAAGTTGTACTCTCACCTTCAACTGTTACTGTTTTCTCAGCATAATTATAGTAGGTCAACTTACCATTATTGGTACCTGTCCCGTATGAGAAAATCACAACAATTTGGTTAGTTGGAGTTGTAGATGTTTTTGTCCAATAACCACTAACATATTCCCATATTCCAGTATTTTCATTAAATGGGAATGTCCAGTATGGACCTTCACTAACCTTACCTTTTACTTTATAAAGATCTTTAACCTGTTTTTGAAAAGTTGATTTATGAATTGGAGCTAATCCAGGCCCACTACTAAATGGCAATCCAAGATCGCTTACAGTATTAGCAGCCTCCATAGCAGCAGAGCTTTGGAATGCATCGTACTCTGTTGAATAACTTGAGTTAATATCAGTTAAAGTTGCAACTGCTTCATCCTTTGTAAGTGGACTTGGATCATCATCTTTTTTACACGATGCAAAGATTATCATCCCTGCAAGCGCAAATAACATTAATAGGTTTTTTGTTTTCATGTTTGTAATGTTTAAGTTAAAATTTAGTTTGCTAATTGTTAAATAATCTTATTAATCCTAACTATCTAACAAATTAAAGTGTTTTCATAAACAACCATTTACACTTATTGTTTGCTAAATAGATAGAGTTTAAAACAACTTATTAGAACAACACAACGAAAGATAATAAAAATGTTGCTTAAATAAAAATAGATTTTTACGTACGATTAAATCTACTTAAACTAACGAGGTTAAAGAATGCAAGTTTAGTGCCAGAATTTAACATCTATAAATTTACTATCTTAATACTTCGATTTGATTATTTATCTATTTAAATAGATTATAAGCAATAATACCTATGTAATACATAAAGTCTAAATTGTCATTCCTGCGAATGCAGGAATCCATTTTCTAACATAGATTCCGGGACTTCGCCCGGAATGACAAGAGGCTAAGTTTTATATTGCGTACAATATATAAACATTATGTCTGTAATCATTTTTATTTTTTAATTACACTAAATTTTTGACCGTTTATAAGTTTTAATTGACTAAGAAGGAAGGTGTAGACATAAAAAATAGCCATTCGATTTCTCGAATGGCTAACTATAGTATTTTAAAACTTATCTTTTAACTAATCGTTTTGTTTGTTTATCTCCATTAGCGTTAAGTTGATAGAAGTAGATTCCACTTGCAGCATTACTTGGAGCCCAAGTTTTTGAATAACTACCAGCGGTCAAATACTCATTAACTAATACATCAATGAGCTGACCAAGGTTGTTGTAAATCGTTAAGGTTACATTGCTTGGTTTATCTACTCTGAAATCGATAGTTGTAAATTCATCAAAAGGGTTTGGGTAATTCTGTCCTAAAACATCCATTTCGGCAATATTTGTATTTACATCAGTAGTAATTGCAACGTTAAACGAAACTGTTTTGGCAGTAGTATTCTCCGAAATACCAGATATAGCCTTATAGGTAAGTCCACCAGCCCATGAACGCGCCCAGGGAGTTGTGTAATCGGTAAATGAAGTTTTATTATAAAAGCCAGGGTATGAACAACCTGAACTGCTAATATTTCCATATGAAGCAATGGTAGATCCGGGGTTTGTTGTTGCACTAGCACATACTGGATAAAAACCTTGATGATTATAAGTGTTTATATCATTTGAATTCACATGTGAATTTATGTAATTACCATCAGCATGATAAATAATCATTCCATGAAAAGGCAAACTACTATCAAATAAATGTTGCTGTCTGTTTTCAATTAAAAAAAACTCATTGGAAGATGCCGTATTGATTCTATAAAAACTATTAGAATTCTGTTCAGCGTTATTTAACGTTATGGCCGATGCTGAAGTTATTGTAGTTGCTGTAGCCCACTGGTAAACATAAATCTTAGTATATGGATTATGATGAGCAGGTGTAGCACCATCATTATTCCATGAACCATTTGCCATTAAATCCCAATCACCTGTACCTTCATATGAATTACTTGCTGATGTACCATCTGTATCATAAAAATCAGATGCACCCATTACATGTCCAAATTCATGGCAAATAACTCCTATTCTTGTAATACCAGAACCGCTATTTCCTCTTAATTCAGCAGAGCATGAATAACTAGATACAACTTTCCCATCAAGTGTTACTGGAGTAATTTGCCAAGCATGTGCCCAAATTGCATCAGTGCTTACTCCCGAAACCTCTTCTCCATACCCAGCATAAATTACATATACCCCATCAACAGAACCATCTCCATCATTATCAAAATCAGCATAGTTAACATCTGCATTTGCAGCATTAACCGCTTCGGTAACCAAAACATCAGGTTTTACATCATAACCATAAGAATCATTAGCTCCATAGTATGCCATGTTGTGTGCAGCATTATATGGACCAGCAACTGTAACCGTTAAGTCAAGCTGATTATAAGAATTTTCAGCATAATAATCCTTTACACTACCAGTTGCTCCGTCTGTTGAATATCCAACTTGGTTAAATAGATTTTGAAAATCGGTTTTTGTTTTAGTAAAAGCAACATCCGTAAAGCTCATCAGAATACAAACCAATTTTCTACTACCTGTTTTGGGAAATGTTTTTTGAGTCATCCTAGTGATGCTTTTCATCATTCCGACTTGGCTTTTTGAATACCTTAAGCCTTTTTTCGTTTTATCTAAAAAAAGGTTATCTAAACTACTTCTCTCATTTTCATCTTTTGCTTTAATTCCCGAAGGAACCATATCGTTTTTTGAGTCTAAAGTTGCATACTCAAATACCTTTTTGCTATTACGCATAATGGAATACCCATCTACTGTTTCGGCCCACTTAACATGCTCATCACCTTTCTGTATAATGGTTAACTTTGTGCCATCAGGCTGAGTTATTTGAACTGGGTAAGGATAAGCTTTTACAGCATCGGCACTTTTATTAACAAAAAGCACAACAGAAAAAATGAGTAATGCTACAATCGATCTATTCATCACAATTATGTTTATAATTTAAAAATAAACTTCTAACTACTTTTACGTAATAAAGATACAAAGTAACTAAATAATCCTACATGTATTTTAAAAAATGTAAACCTTCATCCGACAAACAAAAATACAAATCAACCATATCGCTGTTTAATAAGTATTTACAAATTACTTAAAAGCTGGAATGCCCGTTATTTCGTTACCCGTTATTAGAGTATGAATATCGTGAGTTCCTTCATAGGTAATTACCGATTCGAGGTTCATCATATGGCGCATCATTGGGAAATCGTTAGTTATACCCATTGCACCTAATATTTGCCGAGTTTCCCGAGCAATATCTAAAGCCATTGCAACATTATTCCGCTTAGCCATAGAAATTTGGGCTGCAGTTGCCTTACCTTCATTCCTAAGAACGCCAAGTCTCCACGTTAAAAGTTGGGCTTTTGTTATTTCGGTTAAAGCCTCGGCAAGTTTCTTCTGCTGTAGCTGGAATGCTGCTATAGGCTTTCCAAACTGTTTTCTTTCTAATGCATATCTTAAAGCTGAATCGTAACAATCCATTGCAGCACCAATTACACCCCAAGCAATTCCATAACGAGCCGAATCCAAGCAGCCAAGAGGTCCTCTTAATCCTTGTATATTAGGAAGAATATTTTCTTTAGGAACCTTAACATCATCAAAAACAAGTTCTCCTGTAACCGATGCTCTAAGTGACCATTTACCATGAGTTTCGGGTGCAGTAAGTCCTTTCCACCCTTTTTCTAGGATCATTCCCCTAATTATATTGCTTTCATCTTTTGCCCAAACAATGGCAATATCAGCAATAGATGAGTTTGTAATCCACATTTTTGCCCCGTTTAAAAGGTAATGATCGCCCATATCTTTAATTTTCGTTTTCATGCTTCCGGGGTCGGAACCATGGTCGGGCTCAGTTAAGCCAAAACAACCTATTATCTCGCCAGCTGCAAGTTTAGGAAGGTATTTCTTTTTTTGTTCCTCGCTTCCAAAAGCAAAAATAGGGTACATAACTAAAGAGGTTTGAACCGATGCCATTGAGCGAATACCTGAGTCGCCTCGTTCAAGCTCCTGCATAATTAAACCATAAGAAATATAATCAAGACCTGCTCCACCATACTCTATTGGGATAAAAGGTCCAAATGCACCCATTTCGCCCATCTCCTTAACGAGATGAAGTGGAAATTTCGCCTTGTCGCAATACTCTTCTATTATAGGTTTTACTGAACGATTCACCCAATCCCTAGTGGAGTTCCGAGCAAGTTTTTGTTCATCGGTATAAAGTTCATCAACCAAATAGTGGTCAGGTGCAGTAAACTGTATTGTTGCGGACATAGTAATTGTTTTATTTTATCGTAGCTAACAACTTTTCTTTATTCAAGTTGCTATTTAAATATTTTTGTTGAATATCTGAAATTAAACTATAAGTAGGAACTAGTTTGGTTTTTTAAAAACAATAGCAACAACTGTTCTATCGTCACCACCCATATTAAGAGTCATGCCATATGGTTTTTCATTTGGAATTACAATTTGTGAAGCACCTGCTTTACCAGTAAGCTGTTCCCAAATTGTTACAGCCTGATGCACTCCTGTTGCTCCTGTTGGATGCCCCCAGCCAATTAGTCCCCCTGTCGTATTAATTGGAATTTTCCCATTTCGAGCAGTATTACCAGCAATAACAAATTCGGGACCTTCACCAAATTTGGCAAATCCAAGTGCTTCAACACTTAATATACCTGCAATTGTAAAACAATCGTGAACCTCAATAGTTGCTAAATCTTTAATAGTGATTTTTGCTTTATCTAAAACCCTTTTTACAGCAGTTTCAATTGTTGTTAATCGAGTAGGGTCTTTAGGTTTTTCAGTTAAATCATCTACAATTTGAACCCAAGCAACTACTTCTACTGCATCATATTTTGATATACCTGCTTTTGCAAGTCCTTCCTCCGAGCAAATTGCAATTGCAGATGCTCCATCAGAAACTTTTGAGCAATCAAATACATTTAAGTAATCGGTAAAAATATTAGGATTGGGTTCGGTAAGTGCAAGTCCGATAAGATCCTCAGCAGTATTTTCATATTCTTGGGCAGTTGGGCAAAGTCTTGCATTTTCAATAGCGTTTTTATACCATACAGCAAATGCTTTTCGTGTTTTCTCACGTCCATATCTCTCAAAATAGGCTCCTGCTCTATTGCTAAACTGCCCTGGAAAAAAATAGGCATGACCATCTTTTCGCTCCTTAAACCAGCCAGCGCTAGCTAAAATATCCGCTCCATAAATTGCTTTTACTGTATTTTGAACTTCAACACCCAAAGCCAATACAACATCCGCAGAATCAGAGAGAACCGATTTAATACCACTGACTAAAGCCAAGCCACCTGAGGCACAAGCACCTTCAACCCTTAAGGAAGGTTTGTATCTAAGATCTTTATCTATCATTGGTAAAAAGGCTCCCATATGAGCTTGTTTTACAAATCGACCTGCCATAAAATTTCCAACTACCCCTTCATCCACATTCTTAGCACCACCAATCATTTTTAGGGTTGCCTGACCTGCCTCTTTTAAGTAATGCTCTATATCGGGTCGTGGTTTTTTAGGGTTAAACTCCTTTCTTCCAGTACCCAACGATATGGTGTTGTAACCAGCAGTCATATATACTTTTTTTCTCATCATCCCACATTTCAATTAAAGTCTCTATTCAAGATAGCTATTTATTGGTCCATAAGCATGAAAAAATCCTGTTAGCATCACTGTATTTACATTCTCTTCGTTTAGAGCTACCCCATCCTTTATTAGATTTAATCCTATATTCTTTGAATTAATAAGGTATTCACACGATAGTTTTGATCCAATAGTATTTAGTTCTTTTAGTTCAGCAAAATACTTGCTTAAAAACTCTTCTTTCCGATTCAAACTTATTGCAAGCTTCCAAGGTTTATGAATTGATGGTAGCTTCCCTAATTTTGAATCGGCAGTTGATTTAAAAGATTCTATATGTTCGTAATCCTTTTTCTTGATATCGTAAATTGCAACGGGAATACCCTTTTCGTATAAGAAAATCCCTGGCTTCTGTGAGCCATCGTGATTTTGTCCGCCTTTAATACCTCGAGAAATCAACTTATCAATCAATGGGCTATGCAATTCACTTTTTCCTAATCGCGAACTCATAACCTGAAGTATCTTTTGGCAAACATCAACCCCAACATAATCCATCAGCTGAAAAATGCCCATGGGGCGAATAAGATAATCCTGACTAATTCGGTTAACAGCATATATCGATTCAGCAAATGACATTTCTTTATTTAACTTTTCAGCCATCTGAATACCAAATAGTAAGTCACGAATAAAATGTCCATTCCCTATAAATCCTGCAAAATCATTTGAGGGGACAACTTTTTTACCAAGGTTTTTAGCGTAGGTTTTCGAAAACTCAATTAAATCTTTGTTTGTATTCTTTGAGGTGATTAATTCAACCAATTTTTGAACTGCTGGTGGATTATAGAAATGGAACCCTATTATATTTCCTTTAATATTCGCTTTTGAATCTAGTTCAGAAATTGGAACAGAAGATGTATTTGTGAGAAACCATGGATTCTTCTTATTGTTATCAAGCAGCTGTTTTATAAGCTCAACTTTGATATCTGAATCTTCAACAATTGCTTCAAAAATAAGCGTAGAATCATAAGCAGATTCAATTCGCGAACTAAATAGAATCAACTTTAGCACATCATCTACATATTGGTCGATTATCTCAGAATTATCAATCAGATGAGAATAGTCCTTATATATTTCTCGAAGTGAAACAACCTTTTTTTCGGCACTCTTTTTTATATGAACCTTAAGATATCCATATAAGTTTGTTAAAGCAATGGGTGAAACATCAATGGCATTTATAACAAATCTTTTAGTTTTATTCTCGGGCTTAAGCTGAAGTTCGGCTATTTCAATAGCAGTAAGTAAAAGAATACCAGAACCCATTTTCCCAGCAGCACCAAGAACTGATACATTTTGAAGTTTTTCTTCGTATATCATTATTTTCTATTTTGAATATTTTAACAGGCTAATTCCAATTTGGTTTGCGTTTCTCGAGAAATGCAGACATTCCTTCACGCCCATCATTCTCAAACATTTTTGAAAACGATTCGGTTTCAAGTTCAAACCCCCTATCAATTTCTATACTAAATCCTTTTCGGATTACCTTCTTAGCGGTTTTTATTGCAATGGGTCCATTTTCAACAATTTTAGCAGCAATACTTTTAGCTTGCGGAAGCAAGCTGTTAGGCTCTACAACCTTTTGCACCAATCCTATTCTCAGTGCTTCATTCGCATCTATCATTTGCCCAGTAAGAACCATGTATAGAGCATCTCCAAGTCCTACCAACCTAGACAGCCGCTGAGTTCCACCGTAACCTGGAATTAATCCTAGGCTCACCTCAGGCATTCCAAACTTTGCCTCTGAACTTGCTATTCTAATATCACATGCCATTGCTAGTTCGCAACCGCCACCCAAAGCAAAACCATTTACAGCTGCAATGATTGGAACTTCCAGATTAACAAGTTTACTGAAAGCATCTTGACCAATTTTTGAAAAATTATAACCCTCTTTTACTTTCATTTTTTGCATCTCTGAAATATCTGCTCCAGCAGCAAAGGCCTTACCTTCACCTGTTACAATTAGAACTTTTAAATCTTTAGCAGATTGAAGAGACAGTAATAAATCATTGAGTTCCTTAAAGAATAGACTATTTAGGGCGTTTAGAGACTCAGGTCTTGATATAGTTAATATTCCAATACCCGATTCCTGATGGTACTTAAGTATTGAATAGTTCATATTCTTATAACTTTAAGTGAATAAAAATTTATTCGTACCTAAAATATTAGGTATATAAATTTATGGAAAATAATCAACAAATAAATTAAGAGAAAGTTGGGAAAAATGCTAAAGTATTTAAACTAAGCAGATGCAGCAGCTGCTGATCTTCTTCGTTGAAAGTAGTTTGAAATAAACAATCCAGCTAATATTAATGATTCTTCGGAAACGAATGATTTAATTTCACCAGTAGTTCCTATACCTCCATGATAATTAATGGAATATAAGTTCTTTTTTAGTATCCATTTAGTATGCCAAAAATTGGTATACTCCCATTGGCATTCTAGTCCATCTTTTAATCTTATTAATGCCTTTGATCTCCAATTATTATATACAATCCTTGCTATTTCCTGATTGGTTTTTGAATCAATTATTGAAGTTTCTTGCTTAAAAAAACCATTAGTTATCAAATCAAACTCTTTTTCATCTAAAACCCCTTTACTTTTTTTTGACCAAACACTAATCTTAAGGTATCCAACCTGAATGCCATTTGTATAAAGTTGGTAAGTATTGCTAAAAAAACCTCGTTTCCAAGTAATTAGTTTTTCCATAAACGTTTTATAAACTCTAAAAAGGAATATCTTAAATATAGAATTATCTTTTGTAATATAACAAAAAAACTCATCCCCTCAATGGAATGAGTTTTTTTATTACAAATCAATATTTTTCAACTATCTACGGGTAACCTTTCGTGTACAACTCGATATTGAGTATGCTGCAAAGTACCCAAAAGCATTATTACTAATATTTGTTCGAGCATTTGCAGGAGGGCCACTAAACAATGGGTTTTGTGGATTAATTAAAGTTTGAGCCTCTGTAATAAAATGAAAGAAATCCTCGGTAATTGCACAAATATCAAGTGTTACATCATAGCCAATCTTAACAGTGTCTTTTTCTGCAAAAGCATAACAAGTTATTCCATTAGTATAGCTTCCATTATAGTACTTATCCTCTGTTACTACTAAATTGGCCAAAGAATCGGCATACAATACCCCATTTATTTTAGTGATAAACATATAATAATCTTTAGTTTCAACAGGATCCTGCGCCCAAGCTTTAACCATCCAGAGTTTATAATCACTATTATACCTCGTATCAATTGAATCAATCTTAGCTACAGGTTTAATCTCTGAGGATGCTGTATATGACGTTAAATTACCATCATTAAAAAGGTCAACATTACTTACGTTCAATGTATAAGTTTTACCCACTTCGCCATAAACATCGGGAGCAGTATAATAGTTACCGGGTTTAGTAGAACTTTCAGTTAATGGAAAGGTAGTTGTTCCATCAGAAATGGTTACTACTGCACCTGATATTGCCTCAGGTGGTTTATTGCTGTAATAATCTGCCGATTTGTATATACTAACTTGATGCTCGGTAGTATCTGTAGTAATTACTCCGTAAATAACACAGCTTGTAGATGTACTATCTAACTTGAAATCAATCCTTTCAGTACACGACTGATTGATAAATGGCAATACTAAAATTGCAATATATATTATCTTATTAACAACTCTTTTCATTGTAATCTAGAATTTAAAATTATAGGTAACTGAAGGAACAAATGTAAAGAGGTAGGTTTTCTCAGCGTATGTTATATCTGGATTCATTTTATCCTGCTGGAAATTGATTACCCAAGCATTCTTCCTACCATAAGCATTATAAAGTGAGAAATTCCATTCTCCTTGCCATTTTCTGCTCGTATTCTTTTTCTGTTTAACTATTAGCGCTATATCTAACCTATGATAATCGGGATATCTTAATGCATTTCGCTTTGAGTACTTAGGAATAAGATTTCCGTCAACCGGTAACCGACCTACAGGTGCTGTTATAGGCTGACCAGTAGCATAAATCCAGTTTGCAGATAATGTCAATCTTTTAGTTAATTCATAGTTAAGTACAATGTTAATGTTGTTTGGTTTATCGTAAGGTGCTCTATACTCTTTCCCATTATTAATATCGGCAATTGTTCTGAATGCACGGGAATAAGTATAACTGACCCATCCCCCGAATTTGGGTCTGTTAATCTTAGCATACAATTCAAGTCCATATGCTCTTCCTTTCCCAATCCTAAGATCTCCTTCTAATTTCTCATTAAGCAATGTTTCGGAGAACTCACAAAAATCAATTACATTATCTATCTTTTTATAATATACTTCAGCTGAAGTTTCTATGGTATTCCCTAAAAAGTTTCTAAAATAGCCCAAAGCATACTGATCGGATCGTTGGGGTTTAACATTTGGAGAAGAAAAAAACCAAATATCGAGAGGAGTACCGCCCATGGAATTCGAAGCTTGTTGAATGTATTGAACTGTATGCGAATAGCTTGCTTTAATAGAATTGCTCTGGTTAAAAGCATAGGTCATGCTTAATCTTGGTTCTAGATTCATATAGGTGTTAAAAACATCACCCGATTTATACTTTAAAGTATCTATTGCTTCATAATTGCTATTATACTTATAAAGTGTAGCAATTCCAATATTTTGAAATATAGATAACCTTAATCCATAATTCAATGAAATTTTTGATCCAATACGCTGCTCGTTTAATGCGTAGATGCCATGCTCTAATGCATAGTTCATAGGCATTTGGATTTTGTTCATCGCAGTTTGACTACCAACACCTCTAGCATACCCTGGATCTATTGAGTGATATATTGTCTGCTCACCAAACTGAATACTATTATTTGGGTTTAAGTAGTAGTTGAATCCAAACTTAATACTGTAATCAATCATCTTTGCATCCCATTTAAAGGAACTCGCCTCCTCAAATTCTGATTTTAGGTTATACTTGTAACTACTATAGATTGCGGTTGTATTGAGGAAAAGTTTTTTCCCAAAAAGATGATTCCACCTAAGTGTTAACGTTTGATTCCCATAGCCAAACTCCATCTTAAGCGCACCCATTACATCCCTACCGAAATAACCTGAAAGATAAATCCTATTGTTTTCGTTAAACGTGTGGTTTACCTTCATTGTTAAATCGTAAAAGTAAAGCCGGCTATCCTTTGCCTCTTTAAACAGAGGAAAAAACACATCGAAATATGTTCGTCTACCCGATACAATAAATGATGTTTTATCATTTAAAATGGGTCCCTCTACAGTTAATCTGCTTGATATTAAACCAATACCGCCGTTTAATTCGTATTGCTTTGAGTTGCCATCCTTCATTCTAACATCAAGAAGCGATGATAAACGGCCACCGCTGGAGGCGGGTATATCACCTTTGTAAAGTTTAACGTCTTTTATCGCATCATTATTAAATACTGAGAAAAAGCCCATGAAATGGGAACCATTATACACAGTCGCCTCATCGAGTAAAACAAGGTTTTGATCAGAAGCCCCCCCCCTAACGCTAAAGCCCGAAGAACCTTCAACGGTGGTTTGAACACCTGGTAGCAGTTGAATTGCCTTTAAAACATCGACCTCACCAAAAAGAACAGGAATTCGCTGAATGCTCTTCATCTCTAAACGTGCAACACTCATTTCAGGCTTAACAATGTTTGAGTTGGGCTTTTCACGACTAACTACCACTTCCTGTAATACTTGGGATTCAAGTTCTAGTTCTACATTGATTGTGATATTCTCTTTAAGCGTTATCACCTTTTCAACCGAATTGTACCCAACAAAAGAATATATTAGGGTGTAATTACCCGGCTTAAGACTTAATGAGTAAAACCCGTAAATATTAGTAGAGGAACCTTTACCTAACTCTTTTACAAGAATTGTAGCACCAACAAGTACCTCTCCATTCTTAGAATCCTTTATGTATCCACTAATTGCGGGATTTCCCGAAGTATTATCATCTATGGATGCTTGTGCTGGTATTTTTATAAGAAGTAATACAATAAGGAAAAGTTTTAAATAGATTTTCATTTTAAGCATTTAATAAATAGTATTTTATATGTTAGTGAATTGTTTATTTTACTTCAATTATTGAGAAATTCAACTTATTAAATTATATCGCCCTAAACGATTTATTATATTAACTATTTGATATCTGTTTTTGAGCTACTTTTAAAAACAATTTCTATGCCATTACAATCGATTACCGAAAATCTGTCTTCAACTTTTGAATTGAACGAACTTGTTATCCTCGCTTTTTCCTTTATACTTTCATAATCATTAGTTATAGCTTTAGAGTAAATTGTTACAATTTGATGGCTGACCTCTTTTTCAGTAAATCCACTATTCGTAAACGGTTTTAACCAGATTAAATTACCTTTTCTATTAACTAATATTTCATCTCCTTTTTCTCTACTCTTTTTAAGTAGCACCTTAAATCCCAAGTATTCCCTATAAAACGAAGCGGATAGATAAGGTGACTCGACCCAAACAACTGGAATGTCATCACATTGAAATGCTGGTACAAGTTTAGGACAAAATGTTTTAATTACCATACTACTTGAAATAATGTGATTACTAAATTCAAAAATCGATAACAAAAGTAGTATATGGGTGCAAAAAAAATAATAATGAATCGTTAAAACCGGAAAAATAGTAGGTGAATCCGGAAAAGTGTCAGATAAGGTAAATTTCATAGCATACTTGAATGTAACTAAAAAGACAATTTACCATGCTAAACAAATTGCTTAAGAGATTGTTAGTACTAAAGTATAGCAAATCACAAACAAAAATAAATATGAACTACTACCAAAAGGCAAAAGACATATACGATATGTTAGGCCAAGGAAAAATGCTTGAAGCGTTCGAGAAATACTATCACCAAAATGTTGTAATGGTTGAAGCAACTGGCGACGAAAGAAAAGGGAAAGATGTAAACCGAGAGTTTGAGAAAAGTTTTATTGGAATGATAAAAGAGTTTCATGGTTTTGGCGTAAACTCAATTACCTCAAATGAAGCCGAAAAGGTTACCATGGTTGAGTCATGGATGGAAGTTACATTTAATGATGGAAACAGAGTTAAAATGGAACAGGTTGCAGTACAGCACTGGTTAGACGATCAAATAATCCACGAGCGATTCTACTACAACGCTGGAAAATGAAATTACTAGCTCAATAAATGAAAAGATGCACCATTTATGATGCATCTTTTTTTTCTAATCCTCAAGAAAACGCTCTATCCAATGAGCAACAATGCTGTTGTGTATAGGAATCGACAAACTCTCAATCCCTTTATTCACAACATCTTCACCAATCCTATTGCTACGGTCATTCATTAAATACCTTACATAGTTAACGGAAAATTCTGGATGTCCTTGTATACCAAGCATTCGCTTACCAATTTTTATAATTCCAATTGGGCAATTTGTTGCTTTTGCAATTACAGTGCTATTTGGAGGAAGAACCTGTATTTGATCTTGACATGACATTAGCAGATTTACATCATGTTGAATAGGAACCATCCAATTTTCGTTCTTAATAACTTCAAATTGATGAACTCCAACACACCAACCGTTCTCGGATTTTTTAACCTTCCCTCCCATCGCGTCACCAAGCATTTGATGTCCAAAACACACCCCAACACAATGCTTATCTGCCGATGCGATTTCTCTGACAAACCCTTTCAACCATACTATCCAATCCAGCTCATCGTAAACAGAATACTTTGAACCAGTAATCAACCACGCATCGCAAATATTGGCTGAACGCGGAAACTTTCCACTGCAAACATCAAAAAGTTCGTAGTCATAATTTGGTAGCAATGCCTTAAATAGTTCAGGGTAATCCGGGAACTCCCTCTGAATATGATCACATAAAAGCAATCCTATTTTCATCTATTCAAATGTTTTAATTATTCAATCAATTTTTTAAAGCATCAAAGGTAATGATGGGTAAATATCTTTTGGTGTATTCGTTATTGCCCTATCAATTTTTTCAATAAGTATTTCTTTATCCTTTGACAAAACACCTTCAAGAATCAGGTTATTTGATACATGATTGCTTCTATAAATCACATTATTCAGATCAGTAATCAATAAAAACAACCTCAGTTCTTCAAATAGTTCAACAACAGTTTGAGGAATATATTCTCCTACAAACCTCTCATTAAAATGGGTTAATCCATACGGAAGGCTTAAAGTCAATGTTGATAGGTATTTTGGATTGATTTGATTAATAATCTTTGCAGAGTTCACTGCGTGTTGACGACTATATTTTGACCCTCCTAATCCGTTAATAATCATTATTGAGGTATCAATACCAGCCTCTTGCGCTTTTAAAACCCCACTTAAAGTTGAACTAAAGTTCTCTCCTTTATTAATTAAAGCTAGCAACTCGTCGTCCCCGGTCTCAATACCTATGTAAAGAAGTTTTAAACCTAAACTTCTTAACTCTTTTAGCTCAACATCAGTTTTACTCAAAATATCTTTGGGCAGAGCATAAGATGATATTCTTTGAATCTTTTCAAATTTTTTGTTAATCTCAATTAAAATTGGAGCCATTTTCTCGTACGACAGTACAAAAGCATTACCATCTGCAAGGAAAACCTTTCGAGTTCCTCTGTAAATTTTTGAAAGAATTTCAATTTCCGGAACCAAGTCTTCAACTTTTCTAACTTTAAATTGTTTAGAAGAGTACATTTCGCAGAATGCGCATCTATTCCAAGAGCAGCCAAGCGTAACTTGAAGAATCGCAGAGTTTGCCTCAGCTGGTGGCCGAAATAAAGGTTCGTTATAGCGAAAATTTAACATTATTATTATAGATTTTTACTATACCATTAAATAATTAAAATGAAATGATTATGTCGTATTTATTTTACTTTTTTGTTATATTATCACATATGTATGGTGAGTTTATTTGTTAAAATTTCTTAATCAACTTAACTTTTGATATAAATCATCGGTTTTATAGTAATCATTAAAGAACTCAAAAATACTTTTACAACCAAATTAAACAACAAACCATAACATTTTAACTTAATGAAAACAAAATTTTTTGCGTTTGCACTTGCATTAGTTGGCATCAGCCTGATTTCATGCTCAAAAGACGACAATAGTCCATCCAAGATTGATAAATCAGAATCAATTACCATGGGTGCATCTTACACAAATGACATATACTACAGCTTTAAAAATGGTGTAATTGCTGAAGTTCCAAGAGCAAACTGGGATATTGCTTTTAGTGTTTCTACTCGTAGTTCTTCGATTCTGATTAATTCAACGGCTGGGGTAACCCTTAAAGCATATCCAAGTGCATTTTCAACTTGGACTAGCAGTACTTCTCTTGATACAACCGGTTACAAATCATGGGATTTTCTTTACAATTCAGATACAACTTGGGAAGATGGTGCATTCAGCAGAAACGCAACAGGCTTTCCAAACTATGGGTGGGGCATATACGATAATATAAGTACGCATAATATAACTGGTTGTGCTATTTATGTAATAAAACTTCGTAATGGAGATTTCAAAAAAATCTTTATAGATAAAAAATTCTCTGCATCTCAGAAATATACTTTCCACTATGCGAATATCGATGGTTCAGATGAACATACAGTAACTGAATTGGATGCTTCAGGTTCAAAAGCAAACTTTGTATACTACTCATTACAGGATAATGCGGTTGTTGCTGACCGTGAACCTGATACCTCAACTTGGGATATACTTTTCACAAAATGGATAGATAACTCAATTGACTATCCTGTTACTGGTGTACTTCAAAATATTGAAATTCCTGCAATTGATGTAACAGCTGACGATCCTTCAACCATAACTTATAATGATGGTCAGTTCTTAGATGATATTAATACAATTGGCTCTGATTGGAAAACAATTAACATGAGCACTTATCAATACGATATTCCTACTAACCGATATTTTATTACAAAGGATAAGAATGGATTAGTTTATAGAATCAATTTTACTGCTTTTGCTGGTTCATCAACTGGTGATCTCTCATTCCACATTAAACAACTATAAAAAACATTTGAATGCGGGGTTTAACCAAACCCTGCATTCATTTTTTATAATAATCATATTAATCAACGCGAATTAAGTTGAACAAAATCATTGGCTTATTTTTACTTTCGTACTTAATCTTACCTAATGCACTTGGACAAAATGGTAAGATTCTAGTTATTGATACAAAAAGCAAAGAACCTATACCCTTTGCATATGTTTGTTTTGAAGAACTCCAAACAAACAAAAAGCAATACCAAACAACTGACAATAATGGTATTGCAAATATACCAACCTCACGAACCTCCGTTGTAGCAATCTCATTTGTTGGGTACAAAACTCACATTGATACTATACAACCTAACAAAAATTATACGGTTGAACTATATCCTCAAGTTTTTGATCTTGATCAGGTAATTGTAACGGCAAACTTCACCCCTCAAAAAGCTGATAAATCAATCTATAATATTAAAGTAATCGATTCCCGAAAAATCGAGTTGAAAGCGGCTACAAACCTTTCAGATATTCTTAAAGACGAAGTCAACTTTCAGGTAAACTATGATCCTGCACTTGGGAGCAGCCTAAAATTAAAAGGACTATCAGGTAATAACGTTAAAATACTAATTGACGGGGTTCCTGTAATTGGTCGGATGGGTGGGAATATCGATTTAAGTCAGTTAAACCTTTACAATATCGACCATGTTGAAGTTGTTGAAGGCCCTATGTCTGTCATTTATGGAAGTAATGCGCTGGCAGGGGCAATAAACATAATTACCAAAGAAAACCATCATTCAACCTATAATTTAACTGCAAATACCTACTATGAAAACTCAGGTACATATAACGCTGATTTAATGGTTGCCTTTAAAAAAGGAAATAGCAGCTACTCAATTGCAGGCGGTCGCAACTTTTTTAGTGGCGTTTACCTTGATGTTGACACCAACCGTTCGCAGCATTGGAAGCCCAAAGAGCAGTACAATGCTGATCTATACTACACATACAATCGGGACAAATATAAAATCAAACTTCAGTCGTCATTTATGAATGAACGATTACTTGATAAAGGCGACCAACTACCTGCTACCTACGATAAAGCTCGCGATAGCTGGTTTAACTCACTTAGATTCACAAATCGATTAGAATACAACCTAAAGCTAAAGAATGACTACTTCTTTAACGCATGGGGATCTCACTCAATTTACAAAAGAGAGAAATTAACCTATGCAAAAAATTTTATTACCTCAACGTCTAAATTAATACAAGATAACGCCTCAAACGATACTACCACCTCAAACGCCATGACATTTAAGTTTCTTTTTGGCAATCAAAAACCTGAAAAAAGGGTTAACTTCATTTCAGGGATAGATGTTAACTACGAAAATGCATCGGGTAAAAGGATAATCAACAAAAAGAAGACGATGAGTGAATATGCCGTTTTCACAAGCCTTATGTACAACTTAAATGACGAAATAAGCATTCAGCCAGGATTAAGATATTCTTACTATACTAACTTTAAGTCAACCCCCGTACCATCGTTAAATTTAAAATGGAACCCATTTTCATTTTTGAATATTAGGGCTTCCTATGCAAGGGGATATCGAGTACCTTCGCTAAAAGAGTTATACATTCAATTCAAAGATATTAACCATGATATACAGCCTAACGATTCGCTTAAACCGGAAAGGGGGCACAACTTTGATCTATCCTTCAGCTTCAATACTGATAAGACAAATAAAATTCATTTTACAAATATCGAGCTAAGCTTATTCTACAACCAGATAAGCGACCATATTTTTCTTGCACCTATCCTCAATGCTAGCAACACATCGTACAAGTACATAAATATCAGCTACTACAATACAATAGGTAGTCAAATATCATTTAAATATAGCTTCTACCCCAACTTTGACATTGGTTTAGCTTACGGAGAAACAGGAACCTATGCATCATTGTTACATCGAAATCAAGGGCTAAATAAATACAAATTTGATTCGGATGCCAGCATGAACGTTTCGTATACAATTCCTAAGCTAGACGTTAAGCTATATCTTAATTATAAGTACTCTAGCTTAAAGTGGAATCCCGACTTAGATGACGATCCTGCAACCGCTGCTTTAGACGATGGTATAAAGTGGGGTAAACTGGATAAATTCCATACTATTGACATTTCTGTTATCAGAAAGTTTCTTTCAAACAGATTAACTGTAACCTGTGGAATCAAGAACCTTCTAAACAATACCATTGTTTTTAGTTCAGGAACAAGCGGAGAAAATCCTCACTCAGGTGGCGAAGGAAGTCCTGTTGGCTATGGTCGATTATTTTTTACTTCATTATCTTATAATATCTATAAATAATGTACCGAGTAATTTTAGCAATATTACTATCCGTTTCTTTAGTTAGCTGCTTCAAAGAAAACGATTATGTTATAAAACCAATACCAATTCCGCAAACAAAAATTCCATACTCAATTTACGAGTATCAGACATACTTTAGCTTAAGCGGGTCCCAGATTGTTGCTCATAACAATTATGCTGATTGGGATCTTGGGTTTGAGTCAACAGAATCTGGCTACCACATCATTCTTAACTCTTCAAGGTTTATGTATGCAGGTAACACAGGATCAACCGATTTCAATGGTATTACAACCAATATTGCTGATACGATGATTTTTGATAGATCAAGTGGAAACCTTGATTCAACAGCAATTGGGAATTGGGGAGATTTTAGTGATATGCAAAATCCGACTTTTTATCAAAAAGTATATATCATAAACCGAGGAGTAGACGAAAATGGAACTTCGTTCGGTTTCAAAAAGATTATTTTTGAAAAACTGGAGAACAATACCTACTATATACATTTTGCAAATCTTGACAATACGGATGAACATTTCTTTCAAATACCTAAAAATCCGTCCTTAAATTTTGTTCAATTCTCATTTGAGAACGGTGGTAACTTAAACACACAACAGCCAAACAAAGAGCTATGGGATTTCAACCTGACTAAGTACTCAACAATCCTTTTTGACAACAATAATATACCTACACCATATATGGTACGTGGGGCACTCATAAACAGTGGAATTTCTGTTGCCAAGGACACAATCACCCCTTTCGAATCCATTTCTTTTGAAAATATTTCTTCTTACACATTTTCCAACAAACAGGATGCGATTGGGTACGATTGGAAAATATACAAAAACGATAACTATATTGTTAAACTTAATTACTCCTATATAATTAAAGATCGAAGTAATAACTACTACAAATTACGATTTACAGACTTCTATAACTCTATTGATACAGATCCAAACTTTGGTGAAAAGGGTTATCTATCATTTCAATTTGAAAAACTTGATTACGTAAAATAAAACTCAATAAACTATGAAAACGATATCAATGATTGGTGCATTTATAGTTACACTTGCCCTAATCTCTTACTCAATTGCTGTAATTGGCGAAATCCGAAAAAGACATATTACTAAATCCATACTAAGTTTTCTGATAGCTGGGTTAATTTTAGATATTACAGCTACAACCTGCATGATTATTGGGTCAACCAATTCACCATTTACCCTTCATGGGTCCTTAGGGTATTCGGCCTTAACCCTTATGTTAATTGAAACAATACTGATATGGCGGTTTTATAAAACCTACGGGTTTAACGTCAAAGTAGACAGATCCCTTCATCGTTATACAGTTATTGCTTATTCTTGGTGGGTTATAGCCTACATTACGGGGAGTATGCTTGTAATGCTAAAATAACTAACAGGGCTTTGGTTTGATTACTAACATCTTACAATTAATAAGTAAATTATTTTTCAAATAAGCTAAAATCTTATTGATTTACTTGAATTTACATCAAAATAATGTCTACTTTTGTAAACTATTGTATTTTCAATTATTGACTAAATTATTTAATTACGCATGAACATTTTTGTAGGAAGTCTACCTTTTAAAATTGAAGAAGGTGATTTACAAACGATCTTTGAAGAGTATGGAG
>Ga0209099_1001724_pt1 | contig 21046 bp, 12 predicted proteins | sample AD_JPNHW2_MetaG_FD_184430 | JGI IMG/M metagenome (GOLD analysis project Ga0209099, IMG submission 184430) | Active sludge microbial communities of municipal wastewater-treating anaerobic digesters from Japan - AD_JPNHW2_MetaG (SPAdes) (version 2) | ecosystem: Engineered > Bioreactor > Anaerobic... | reverse complement strand
AAAACCAGGCGATAGAATCCCTGTAGATGGCTCGGTTACCGATGGATCATCATTTGTTGATGAAAGTACAATCACCGGTGAACCCTTACCCATTGAAAAAGTTAAAGGTGATAGGGTTTTTGCGGGTACTATTAATCAGAAAGGAACATTAACAATAAAAGCAGAGCAGGTTGGTTCTGAAACCTTACTAAGCCACATCATTAAAATGGTTGAGCAGGCACAAGGATCAAAAGCACCTGTGCAGCGGCTTGCCGATAGAATTGCTGGAATTTTCGTTCCAACAGTAATGGCCATTGCCCTTATTAGCATGATGATTTGGATAGTTTTTGGCGGTGAGAAGGGTGTAATCCAGGGAATATTAGCACTTGTAACGGTCTTGGCAGTTGCCTGCCCTTGTGCTCTTGGATTGGCAACACCAACAGCGATTATGGTTGGGGTTGGTAAGGGCGCAGAGAATAACATTCTGATCAAGGATGCTGAAAGTCTTGAAATTGCACACAAAATAGATGTGGTTGTACTCGATAAAACGGGAACCATTACCGAAGGAAAACCTGAAGTTGTAGATATTGCCTGGAACGAAAACAACTCTGAAAGAACTAATGCGCAGGAAATCCTACAAACAATCGAATCTCTTTCTGAGCACCCATTAGCCGAAGCGGTTGTGAAGTTCATAAATGGGAACGGAAATAATCAATTAAAGGTTGATTCCTTTGAGGCACTTACAGGTTTAGGAGTTAAAGCAACCATCAATGGGAAAAACTACTTTGTTGGCAGCGAAAAGTTGATGGTTGAAAATAATATTAGCATTTCGAACCAACTTCAAAACAAGATTTCGCAGTGGGAAAATGATAGCAATACAGTCATTGTATTCTCTGACCATGCCAATGCTATTGCCACAATCGCAATTGCCGATAAAATAAAGCCCACCTCCGAAGAAGCTATTGCAAAACTAAAGACACTTGGAGTTGAAGTAATTATGCTTACTGGAGACAATAAGTCAACGGCAAACTCGGTTGCCAGAAAAGTTGGCGTTTCCAGCTTTGAAGGGGGAATGCTTCCCTTCGATAAAGGCGAATACATCAAGAAACTTCAAGTGAATGGGAAGGTTGTAGCCATGATTGGCGATGGAATAAACGATTCGCAAGCCCTTGCTCAAGCCGATGTAAGCATTGCCATGGGCAAAGGCTCTGATATTGCCATGGAGATTGCAAAAATTACCTTGATGACCTCAGATTTAAACCAAATTTCAAAGGCAATCCAGCTCTCCAAACAAACCATGAGGACTGTAAAACAGAACCTCTTCTGGGCATTTATCTACAACCTTATTGGGATACCGCTAGCAGCAGGAATTTTATACCCGTTCACGGGTTTTCAGTTTGATCCGATGATTGCAGGAGCTGCTATGGCGTTAAGCTCGGTTTCGGTGGTTTCGAATAGCCTGAGATTAAGAAAAGTTATTTTAAAATGATTTCTCTATTGAGGCAATCTTTCAAAAACATTCCTGCAAACCGAACTAGTAAACTCGACAAAGGCAATGCAGGAACCTATTAATCCTACAAAAGTGACCATCTAAAAACATTCCTGCGAACCGTTAGCTCATGAGCGAAGCGAATAAAGCAGGAATCTATAAACTTTGGAAACTGGATTCCCGCTTCCGCGGGAATGAAAGTAATTTAAATAGTAGAAATTTCATAAAAACAAAACCAGGATTCTTTCAGTTGAAAAAATCCTGGTCACTAGTGCGGACGAGCCGCCGGAGTGTCAGACTACTGTTATTTTGGCTGACTTGGACTCTTTCCCTTGCGGGTTGATCTTCTTTTGTCTGTATTCGGTTTCGATTTGCCTGTTACAGCTCCTTTTCCCCGATTACCCGCCTCCTGATTCGTTGAACTCTGGTTTGGTTTTCTTGCGATTACTTCCCCCTTGTTCTCAACCGGCTTTTTCTTCTTTTTATGGAAACTTAGTTTCGGTTTTTACTTTTCAGGTGCAAGCCCTTTATCGCTCGTCTGATGAAACAAATGTACAATGGAAATCAACCCGTTACAAGAAAAAATCGACCTTGTTACGCACCTGTTTTAAACAGGCGTTATGAACAATTGTTAATAACACTGAAAATCAGCGCTCTTACTTGTTTGTAAGAAAATTTCAATTGGTGTAATTCGATGATATTAACAGTCTTATCTACTATTCTTTATTAGATCGAAGTGATTTTTTAAAATATTTTTAAACCAGTAAGTGTATTTTTCAGGCTGATGCTCAACATCATCCAACACAAAGTCCTTGCTAACCCAGGCCCACTCGCATACCTCATCAGGATTTGGTTTTGGAGTGCTATCGAAATAGCCGACGTAAATGTGATCTATCTCATTCTCAATCATTCCATCACCAAAATCTACATGATAGTGAAACTTAGTTACGAATTTCAATTCGCAATCAAAGCCCATCTCCTCTAATAAACGAGTATGAATAAATTGCTCCCACACTACTCCTTGAGGCATGTGGCTACAACAAGTATTCGTCCATAAACCTGCCGAATGGTACTTATTCAAAGCCCTTCGTTGGAGCAGCAACTCACCCCTTGAGTTAAATACCAACACCGAAAAGGCACGATGTAACAATCCATTGCTATGGGTTAAATGCTTTTCCTCATAACCAATAACATTGTCGTCGACATCAACCAAAGCGATACTATGTGTCAATGGATTCATTTGGCACCGAATATATTAAAAATAAAATGAAATGGATGCAAGGGTTGAATATTCCTACAAAGGAAAAGAAATTTATGCTGACAATAAATGAAATAACTTATGGTTTGTATTTAATAAAATTGCCATTATAGAACTCTTCGAATGCCACATCAATCTCATTATCAGTATTCATTACGATAGGGCCCTTCCATGCTATATTCTCCTTTAAAGGTTTCCCCCCAATCAAGAGTAATCGGACACCATCCGATCCTGCTTTCACTTCTATCTGGTCTCCTTTTTCGAACATCACGAGCTCCTCGGAACGTACAAATTCCTCTTTCCCTGGGAAAATTGCTACCCCATCGTAGATGTAAGCCATACAGTTAAACTCCTCACTTACCTCGTATATAAAACTTGCATCGGGCCAAATTTTAACATCAAAGTAGAGCGTATCAGCATATAAATCATGAACAGCCCCAACTGTCTTTTTGTATTTCCCTGATATTATTTTAAGCCTCGAATCGGGTTTTTCAATTACAGGAATGTCACTTGTTTTAACCTCGCGATACCTTGGGTTAACCATTTTATAAGCTTTAGGCAAGTTTACCCAAAGCTGAAAACCATACATCATTCCATTATATGGTTTGGGCATCTCCTGATGGATAATTCCACTTCCTGCTGTCATCCATTGAACATCCCCTTGACTAATCGTGCCTGAATTTCCAAGGCTATCGCTATGCTCAACATTACCCTCAAGCATATAAGTAACCGTTTCGATCCCCCTATGAGGATGCCATGGAAATCCAGCCAAGTAATCTTTGGGATTATCCGAACCAAAATGGTCAAGAAGCAAGAATGGATCTGTTTCATAGCGGGTATCAAAGCCAAAAACACGTTTTAACTTCACACCGGCACCCTCAAGAGTAGGATGCGCCCTTAACACTTTCTTAACCTTACAAACCATAACCTTTTTTCTTACAAGTTAGTAAATTTCAATTCCTTTTTCAACTTAAATGTCAATAACAAATCCATAACAAATTGAAAGCAAAATTTGTTATTAAGTGATCTTAATGCATATGCAACTTAAACTTCAAGTGTTAAAAATTGAAATCAAGTCATAACCCTATCGAATTGAAAGACAATAATTCTACTTATCAACAGTTATGTGTTAATTAAAAGGGTGTTATTCTTTCAGCTTTTAAACCAATTCTTAGTACTTTTATCGCAATTTCAAGAAAATAGGCTATGCAAAATAAAAACCTAAGGTTTATACTCATTCTCACAATTTTAGCTTGTGCAAATTCTCTTTTTGCTCAAGAGTCAAACATATATACCAATTACGATTTGTCATACAGAAAAGGATTGGATTTATATTCGAAAGGGCAATACGGAGATGCTCAAAAGATTTTTGAAGGAGTTTCGAAGTCAATGGACAACGGAGCAAGCCAACTAAAATCTGACGCCGAGTTTTATAGAGCAATGTGTGCTATTGAACTAACAAATGATGATGCAGAGTATCTCATTGGTTCTTTCATCAATAGTTACCCCGAAAGCCAAAAGGTTAATTTTGCATACCTTGAAATGGGGCGATTACGTTACAATCAAAAGGACTATACAAGTGCATTAGCCTGGTTTCAAAAAATCGACAAAAAGGCTTTTAATGCAGACCAGAAAGCAGACATGCAGTTTATGGTTGGGTACAGTAATTTCAGCCTTAATAACTTTGACGCAGCCAGTAGAGCCTTTTTCGATATTAAGGATACCGACAATAAATTTGCAGCACCTGCAACTTATTACTATTCGCACATCGCTTATACCCAAAAGAACTATGCAACAGCGCTTAAGGGTTTTCAAAAACTCCAGAAAGACGAAACCTTTGCACCAGTTGCTCCATTTTACATTGCTCAGATTTACTATTTGCAGCACGAGTATGAAAAAGTAGTTGAGTTTGCACCTGCATTAATTGAAACTGCTTCCGCTAAAAGGGCTCCTGAAATTGCACGCTTAGTTGGTGATTCATATTACCGCTTAAAACAATACGAAAAGGGCGTTCCCTTCTTTGAGCAATACCTTCAAAAATCTCAAAACATTACCCGCGAAGACTACTATCTAATAGGGTATAACTACTATAAAGCTCAAAACTTTCAATCGGCAGCCCAGAACTTCGAAAAGGTATCAACCGCTGAAGATTCATTAAGCCAGAATGCAAGCTACCATTTGGCCGATTGTTACATTAAACTTAAAGACAAAAACAAAGCCCGTCAGGCTTTTGCTCTCGCTTCAAAAAACGATTTTGACCCGGTAATCAAAGAGGATGCGTTATTTAACTTTGCAAAAATAACCTTTGAGCTTCTTTATTCACCTTTCAACGAAGCAATTGATGCATTCAAAAAATATATTGAGCTATACCCAAATACTCCTCGAACTGACGAGGCATATAACTACCTTGTTCAAGTTTATTCTAACACAAAAAATTACAAAGATGCTCTTGAATCGCTTGATAAGATAAAAACTCAAGATGCTAGTATCAAACGAGCATATCAACGAGTAGCATTCTTTAGAGGTTTGGAACTTTTTCAGAACCTAAACTACGACGAGGCTATTCAAAAGTTTGATCAATCGCTTAAATACCCCGACTACAACAGGGTTATACTTGCTCAATCACTTTACTGGAAAGCCGAAAGTTACTATCGTCTCGAGAACTACGAAAAAGCTTCCGAGACCTATAATCAATTTCTTGTTAGCTCTGGCGCCTTTGGGCTTCCTGAGTATAACCTAGCACACTATAATCTTGGATACACCAACTTTAAGCAAAAAAAATACGATGATGCTATAACCTGGTTTAGAAAGTATACCAACATCTGCGAAAAGGAGAAAACACAATTCACTGGTGATGCAAACAATCGTATTGGGGATTCTTACTTTATTCAACGCAAATACTGGACAGCAATTGAATACTACGACAAAGCAATTGCCATAAATAAAATCGATGTTGATTACTCTACATTCCAGCGCGGGTTCACATTAGGTTTGGTTGATAGACCTCAAAAAGAAATTGAAACTTTACAAAAGTTTATAAATTCCTATCCTCAGTCTAATTACCTTGATGATGCCATTTTCGAGCTTGCTGAAAGCTATCAAAACCAGAAGCAGTATAACGAAGCAATCAGCAATTACAAAAAGATTGAGACAGATTTTCCCGAAAGCAGCTATCATGTAAAAGCGCTTGTACAGCTAGGTTTAATTTATTTCAACCAGGATAAACCCGATAGCTCATCGGTATACTACAAACGAGTTGTTGAAGAATACCCCGGAACATCTGAAGCAAAAAATGCACTAATTGGTATTAAAAACATATATGTTGACAAGGGTGATGTAGATGCTTACTTTGCTTACACATCCCAACTCGGGACCTTTGCAAATATGAGTTTATCTGAAAAAGATTCTCTTTCTTATATAGCAGCCGAAAAACTTTACATGACCGGCGATTGTGAAAAATCTACTCCTACCCTAAACAAATATTTACAGGATTACCCCAAAGGAAGTTTCTCCATTAATGCCAACTTTTACCTTGGCGATTGCTATTACCGAACCGGGGATAAGGACAAGGCTCTCGAATGCATTAAAAATGTAGTTCAAAGCCAAAAAAGTGATTTTACTGAGCAAGCATTAGTTATGCTCGCTCAGATTTATTATGAAAAGGGACAATTTGAAGAGGCTTATAGCACCTACGACAAATTAGAAAATCAAGCCGAAGTTAAAAGCAACCTAATTACTGCAAGAATTGGTAAGCTGCGAGCATCTTCTAACCTAAAACAAAACGAGAATACTATTGCTGCAGCAAATAAGGTTCTACTAACCGAAAAACTTCCACTTGAAGTTGAGCGTGAAACTCGTTTTAAACTTGCAAATGCGTTGATGCAAACAAACAAACTATCTGAGGCTTTCGACGAGTACGCTAAGGTTGCAACTGATCTTAAAACTATTGAAGGAGCCGAAGCCAAGTTCCATCTTGCCGAAATACAATACAACTTAGGGAATTTGGAAAAAGCAGAATCAGAAGTGTTTTCTTTCTCCGAGAAAAACACACCTCACAACTACTGGTTAGCAAAGAGTTTTATTCTACTTGCCGATATCTACTCTAAAAAATCAGATTTCTTCCAAGCCAAAGCTACGCTCCAGAGCGTAATTGATGGGTATAATAAAACTGACGATGGAATAATTGATCAAGCAACATCCAAACTAAACGAAATTGTTAAGGCAGAAAAGAATAAAGAGCCCATCGAAACTCAAGATACGGTAAAACTTAAGGTTAAAAATTCCCAACACCTTACAACTTTTTAAGATGACTATGAATACAAAAAATATAAAATATCTTCTATCAGTACTGATGTTTAGCCTCTTGCTAATTACAATTAGCAATAGTTTATATGGTCAGGAGGATAAACTAAACAAAGAAGTTCAGGTAGTTCGTCCATACGAACCATCTATCTCCGACGCTTTCAAAATTAACCTTTTACCTCAAATTAGCGACACAACTAAGCTAACCCCAACACTAAACTACAATATCAATCAACGGCCATTTTCAACGAACTTTACTGTAACACCCATTTCGCCTGCTAAAATGCTAATTGAGCCTTTAAGCGATTTAAGCAATACATACATTCGCGTTGGACTTGGTCCAACAATATCACCTCTACTCGAAATCTATTACAATAGTGGCCGAAATAAAGAGTTTAACTATGGTGGTTGGTTTCAAAGTCATTCAGATTTTGGTAAGGTAAAACTAAAAAATGGAGATCGGGTTGATAGCGATTTTGGGCGCACCAATTTCAAAATCTTTGGAAAGAAAATTCTTAAGAAATCTATTCTTTCAGGTGACGCTGGTTTTAGCAAACATAAAGTTACCTACTACGGATACGATGTTGACGCCGCTAGTGGAACATTGGAAACAGATACTACCCCTAGTGTTCAACATTTTAATCAATTCTTTACAAACCTTCGTTACAGCTCAAGTCATACAGATTCTACCCACCTAAATTATGCGGGTGAGATTGGATTTAGCCATTATAAAGATAGGTTTGATATGCAGGAAACATTCCTCAACATATCAGTTAAAATGGATAAATTTTCAAATGGAGAACGCTTTGGTGGAGAATTTCAGGTTCACCATTACATGAAGAACTCAAACCTTGACTCGGCAAACAACACCCTTGTAACCCTAGCACCTTGGATAAACCTTTTTGGAAAACAATGGCGAGCCCTTGCTGGTGCAAAAATTGTTTTTGACAAAGACGCTTCGGGTAATCATTCTACAATGTATCCTATTGGATTACTCTCATACGATATTATTAGCCACTACTTAATCCCTTACATCGAAATTGGTGGCTATATGGAGGAAAACTCTTACCAAAAAATTAGTGAGGAAAACCCATGGATTCTTCCAGGGAAGAAGGTTTACAATACCAGTCACAAACTATCCCTAACTGGAGGTGTTAAAGGAAATCTAAGCACTAAGGTTTCGTACATACTATACGCTAACTATTCTATTATTGATAGTATGTACTTTTTCGTGAACACCAGCACTTATCAGCTAAATCCATTAAACAATAGATTTACTGTTGAAAGTGACAACGTTGAGCTTACCAAATTTTTAGGTGAACTTACTATTGCCCCTTCCTCAAAAATAAACTTCTTTTTTAGAGCAGAGTACGACAGCTATAAAATGAATAAACTTGCCAAACCTTGGCATAAACCCGATTTCTCTGCACTTGGGTCTGTTCGATATAACCTAAAGGATAAAATCGTATTAAACCTCGATATTTTCTCAACAGGGAAACGTTACGTAAAAGTTTCAGATACTTCAACCAAAATAAAATCATTAGAAGGTATAACCGATATAAACCTTGGTATAGAGTATCGTTATAATAAGAAAATATCAGGATTCTTAAATCTGAATAATTTAACCTCGGCAAAGCAGGATATCTACTATTTGTACCCGATGTATCGTTTTAACGTTAAACTTGGGCTAACTTATATTTTTTAGTACTCCAAAACGTCTATTAATCAACTAAATATCAAGTTTTTGTCATAAAACTACATGTAATAATCTTACTGACAGTATTTTACATTATAAAAATTTCTAATTCTTAATATATATTAAATAGTTATATATCAAGTATTTACAATGATAAAAAAGTAAAAAAAAAGGGTGATTATTTAATTTTTTTTACTACTTTTGATCGATTTATATGTTTCTATATAAATCATTGATAATCAATAATATTTATTGATATTATATACAAAGCATTCTTATTGAATTGCTTTTACTAGACGATTTTTGAATATGAGTAACATGGAAAACGAAAAAGATTTAACTGTTTCAAACGGAAAGACTGATTATTCTGCAGACAGCATTCAAGTGCTTGAAGGCTTAGAGGCTGTTAGAATGAGACCCGCAATGTACATTGGCGATACTGGCGTTAAGGGTTTGCACCATTTAGTTTACGAAGTGGTAGATAACTCTATTGATGAGGCAATGGGAGGGTACTGTAATAAAATTGATGTTGTTATTAACGAAGACGGTTCTGTAACTGTTACCGACAACGGTAGAGGTATCCCCGTTGATTTCCATGAAAAGGAGAAAAAATCAGCACTTGAGGTTGTCCTAACAGTACTTCATGCTGGCGGAAAATTCGACAAGGATAGCTATAAAGTATCTGGAGGATTACACGGTGTTGGTGTATCATGCGTTAATGGACTTTCTAAAAAACTGATAGCCGAAATTCACCGTGATGGTAAAATTTACCGACAGGAGTACAGCAGAGGTAAAGCATTAGCTGATGTTCAAGTTGTTGGAGATACTGATAAAACAGGGACTATCATTACCTTCTTGCCAGACGAAATAATTTTCACTCAGACCACTGAGTTTAAATTCGAAATCCTATCGTCGAGGTTACGTGAACTTGCTTTCCTAAACAAGGGGGTTCACTTAACAATAACCGATAAGAGGGAAGTTGAAGAAAACGGGAATGGGCCAAAATATCTCACAGAGGATTTTCACTCCGAGGATGGTCTAAAAGAGTTTGTTAAGTTCCTTGATGCAAATAGGGAAAGCCTAATCGAAAAGACTATTTACATATCATCCGATAAAAACGAAGTTCCTGTTGAAGTAGCAATGCAATACAATACTTCATTTTCGGAGAATGTTCACTCATACGTTAACAACATTAACACTATTGAAGGGGGCACACACCTAACTGGATTTAGACGTGCATTAACCCGAACCCTTAAAAAGTATGCTGATGATTCGGGGATGCTTACTAAGCTGAAATTCGATATCAACGGCGATGATTTTCGCGAAGGACTAACTGCTGTTATATCAGTTAAGGTTGCCGAGCCTCAATTTGAGGGACAAACAAAAACTAAACTGGGGAATTCAGACGTTAGCTTAGCCGTTGATCAGGCTGTTAGCGATGCACTTACAAATTACCTCGAAGAAAATCCGAAGGATGCAAGAACTATCGTTCAAAAAGTAATTCTTGCTGCACAAGCTCGCCACGCTGCCCGTAAAGCACGTGAACTGGTTCAACGAAAAACTGTATTGTCAGGCTCTGGTTTGCCCGGCAAACTTTCTGATTGCTCGGAGAGAGATCCTAAACTTACTGAAGTTTACTTTGTAGAGGGAGACTCTGCAGGTGGAACCGCAAAGCAGGGTCGCGATAGAAGTTTTCAGGCCATTCTACCTTTAAGAGGTAAAATTCTTAACGTTGAAAAAGCAATGCAGTATAAAATCTTTGAAAGCGAAGAGATCAAAAATATCTATACTGCACTCGGTGTAACTATTGGAACCGACGAGGACACAAAAGCCTTGAATTTAGCCGGCTTAAGGTACCACAAAATCATCATCATGACTGATGCTGACGTTGACGGTAGCCATATTGCCACTCTAATCATGACTTTCTTCTTCCGCTATATGACCGACCTTATTAAAGAGGGTCACTTGTACATAGCCACTCCTCCACTCTATCTTGTTAAAAAAGGAAAAGAGGAACGTTACTGTTGGAACGAAGAGGACAGAACAAAAGCTATTGACGAGATTGGAAAAGGAAAAGAAGGCTCGGTTCACATTCAACGTTACAAAGGTTTGGGTGAAATGAACGCCGAACAGCTTTGGGAAACTACCATGAACCCAAAAACTCGACTACTTCGTCAAATAACTATTGATAGCGCAGCTGAAGCCGATAGAATTTTCTCGATGCTTATGGGCGATGAGGTACCTCCCCGCCGCGAGTTTATTGAGAAGCATGCAAAGTACGCTAAAATCGACATCTAGAATTCGATCATCATATCAAATTAAAGCTCATAGAGAAAAAATCTTTATGAGCTTTTAAGTTTTAAATCATGCTTAATTGCAAAGGTTTTAAAGTATAAACTAATATGGTAGAGTAAAGTAGAAGATAGTTCCACGAGGGTTGTTGTTTTCGAACCAAATCTTTCCTCCTAGCATCTCAGCAAATGCCTTTGAAATAGGTAGCCCCAAACCCGTTCCTTTATATTTTCTATTCATACTATTATCTTCTTGCATGAAACGTTCAAAAACCAAGCTCCTATTCTCAGGTTTTATCCCAATCCCTGTATCCTTCACAAAAAATTGCAGGTAATCATTCATCTTGTTAAATCCAAACTCAACGCTACCCTCTTCGGTAAATTTTATTCCATTACTAATTAAATTATTTAGTATTTGAACGAGTTTTAATTCATCTGTTTCAATATTAATATCATTATAATCAACGGTATGGGATAGTTTTATTTTCTTATCTTTCGCCAGCGGTTCAAAAAAATGCTGTAAATTAATGAGTACTTCAGAAAGCGAAACTGTCGATTTCTTTATACTTACCTCTCCAGCTTCAATTACAGAAATATCAAGAACATCGTTGATAGTAAAAAGAAGCTGATTGCATGAGTTCTGAATTTGTTCCTTATAGGTTTTTCGTTGAATGTCATCTATGTTTTTATCTGATATCAGTTCAGTAAATCCTATGATGCCATTCATTGGCGTTCTAATTTCATGAGAAATGTTGCTTAAAAATGCGCTCTTAATCTTCTCACTTTCCTCAGCCTTATGTTTAGCGTCTATCAATACTTTTTCGTACTTACGCCTTTCAAGAATATTTATTGTTAAATAAATTAAAAGAGAAATTCCGATTAAAAGGATTAAAATTGATGTGAAAAGGAGTTGGTTTGATCTAAATGTAATTTCACTTAAGGGAATCTCCACCAAGGTGTACCAGGGTGTATTTGTATTGCCTATACGAATTGGGTAAATCAGCCTTAAAACCCGTTTTCCGGTAAACTCTGATGTGGTTTCGTATGATTTTTCTTGACCTGTAAAGAGGTTATTTGGATTAATCTTATTATAAAGTTTTGGGGAAAGTTCGTAAATATTCTTTCTTCGAAATGTACTATCCGGATTAGACACTATAACCCCTGTACTTGAAATTAGCGAAACATAACCTGTTTTATACAATCTAATTGAATTTAACTTCTCCTGAAGGCTACTCAAATCGATATCGACAGCTACCACCCCATTAAAAATGTTGTTATAGATTAGTGGAATTACAACTGAGGTTTCATAAAAACTTTTATCATATCCTCGGTATTGGTATTCATAGGGATCAATCAAAAGCTCCTGCCTTGTATTTTTTGGTATTGTATAGTAATCTTCTTGATAATCAATTGCGCTATTAAGTTCTGTTTTAATCTCCCCATTAGGTCGGAAATAGGTAATTGCGAAATTTCCAGTAGAGTCATAATGTTCTTTATTCGCATAAAATTTATCCTTCCCATCGTAAATATTTGGCTCCCAAATCAGCCATACTCCCAAAAAATCCTTATTATCCTCAATGGCTTTCTTTAGAATGTTACAAAGGATATTTCTCTCAACCCTGCTATTTTTAAGCACTTCATAAGTAGCGGATAATTCTCTTGTAATGTTGAATGCCTTTGAAAAAAAGTTCTCAGTTTCTAAAGATGCTTTTCTTGAAATTTGATAGGCAAGCGTTTTAGACTCGTTATAGGCATTAAATCGTTGGGATACCCCAATATAAACAACCAAAAAAAGAAAGATTAAAGCAGTGGAAATTGCAGTAAAAACCGCAAGTTTAACCTTTAAAGAATGGTTTGTTTTGATATTTAAAGGCATGAGGTTTGAATTAGTCTTCCATGTTACGAATTTATTTATCACAAGTCAATAGTTTGATTTAACATTGAATTATTATAGTCGAATTTGATATTAAAAATCACATCATCAATTTTAACGATAAATCTTCTAACAACTTTTGTTATACCTTTGCGCTGAACGTTATGAATTATGGAAAATATCTATCCAAAAAATTTTGAGGAGAAAGTTGGTTTTGATAGGGTTCGCGAGCTAGTAGCCTTAAGATGCTTATGTAACCTAGGCGCTAGAAAGGTTCAGGAATCATCTTTTTGTAGTGATTTTGATAAAATATCAAAACAGATTTCCGAAACAGACGAGATGAAAACGATCTGTTTAATGGAAGATTCTTTCCCTGTTGATAATTTCATCGACTCAACTCCATATTTAGAAAGAATTAAGCTAATAGGTACTTGGCTTGACGAAAGAGAACTATTCGACTTACGTCGTTCTTTGGATTCAATAAAATCATTGCTTTCATTCTTTAAAAAAGGCGGTGATGAACCCCGTTACCCAAACCTTACCAACCTTACTAAGAACCTTACTTACTACCCTTACGTTACCGAGAGAATTGATTCAATCCTGAATAAATTCGGAAAAATAAAAGATAATGCCTCTCCTGAACTGGCAAAAATCCGATCGGAAATCAACTCCAAGCAATCGTCAGTTTCAAAACGTATTCAAAGCATCCTGAAATCGGCCCAATCCGATGGCCTTGTTGAGTCCGACGCATCACCGGCGATGCGCGATGGTAGAATTGTAATACCTATTGCGGCTGCAAACAAGCGTAAAATAAAAGGATTCATTCACGACGAATCAGCGACGGGTAAAACAGTGTTTATTGAACCAGTAGAAGTTGTTGAACTTAATAATGAAATTCGAGAATTAGAATACGCCGAGCGTAGAGAGGTTATTAGGATTTTAGTTGAGTTTGCTGACTCTATTCGGCCCTATCTCGACGACCTACTAATTGCGTTTGACTTTCTTGGAACAATTGATTTTATTAGAGCAAAAGCGCTATTTGCTATTGATGTGAATGGAACCAAACCCATTCTTTCTTCATCTACACAAATCTACCTACGGCAAGCAAAGCATCCATTGCTTTATATCACATTAAAACGTGAAGGTAAAGAAATTGTACCCCTCGATATTACGCTAGATAATAAAGAAAGAATACTCCTCATTTCTGGACCAAACGCTGGGGGAAAGTCGGTTTGCTTAAAAACCGTAGGTATCCTTCAATACATGCTTCAATGCGGTTATCTACCAACTGGTTTGGAGAACTCCGAAATGGGAGTTTTTGACAAACTCTTTATTGATATTGGTGATGAGCAATCAATTGAAAACGATTTAAGCACATACAGCTCGCACCTTCTAAACATGAAGCATTTCATAAGAAATGCTGATTCCAGCACACTTGTCCTTATCGATGAGTTTGGCGCTGGGACTGAGCCTATGGTGGGTGGAGCTATTGCCGAATCGATTCTCCAGCGTTTTTGCGACCAAAGTGTCTTTGGGGTAGTAACAACACACTACACTAACCTTAAACTCTTTGCATCAAGCAATCAAGGCATTGTAAACGGAGCAATGCTTTTCGATATTGGCAAGATTCAACCCCTCTTTAAACTAGAAATTGGGAAGCCGGGTAGCAGCTTTGCTTTTGAAATTGCCCGAAAGATTGGACTTCCCGAAGATGTTTTACAATCAGCATCATCTAAGGTTGGCGAGGATTATGTTAGCTTTGAAAAGCATCTAAAAGATATTTCACGCGACAAACGTTACTGGGAAAAGAAAAGGGATAATATTCGCATAACTAACAAGAAACTTGAGGATGCAGAAAAGAAACTGGAGCAAGAACTTTTATCAATCAAGGCACAACGCAAAGAGATTCTATCCAAAGCAAAGAAAGAAGCTGAATCATTGCTTTTAGATACTAACAAGCAAATTGAGAACACAATAAGAATTATCAAAGAAACAAATGCCCAAAAGGAGAAAACCAAAGAGGTTCGTGCAGAACTTGATGAGTTTAAAGATGAGTTCCAAAGCAAAATGACTTCTGATGATGATGCTATTGAGAAAAAGATTGAGCAAATTAAGGAGAAGCAGAAACGCAGAGCAGAGAGGGCAAAAGAGAAAGGAACCGAGGTAAGCGAAGAAATCCTAGAGGAGAAAGCAAAAACCATTGAGAAAGGCGATAAGGTAAGAATAAAAGGACAAGATATTGTTGGCGAGATTGCTGAAGTCGGCCCCAAGAATGCAATTGTTGCCTTTGGCAACATGATGACAAGCATTGACATCGAAAAACTTGAAATTATTTCGGCAAGCGAGTACCGTAAAATAAACCGCGAAGTAACTCAACCAAGAACGAGTACTGGTGTTGACACCCATAAACGTAGGTTAAATTTCAAATCTGATATAGATGTTAGAGGTTTCCGAACCGATGAAGCAATTCTTGCAGTTCAAGAATTAGTTGACGAAGCCCTGATGTTAGGCATTGGGCAAGTTAGAATTCTTCATGGGAAAGGAAATGGAATACTCCGAAAAATGATTCGGGACTACCTAGCAACTCACCCTGGTGTAAAAACCTACACCGATGAGCATATTGAATTTGGAGGAACGGGCATTACCGTTGTAAAACTTGATTTGTGATAACAATTATTTATTGCTACTATCTATATAACTTTCTTAGGTTTATTAAAGATAATAACATCTAAAAAAGTCATATCTTCGTAAAGGATAATTTTTTTGTACAAAGAGTGGAAGTGCTTGTTTATACACAAAGGCTTACGCCTCGTGTAGATTACGCTGTTAGATTTGTTTTCGAGGACATTCTTGGTGTTAGAGTTCGAATTACCTCATCGTACTCTGAAGCAAAAGTGTATAGCGGCGTTTTGATCTCATACTGTAGGCTAAAGGTCAAGGAGGGTGTTCATATTGTCCCACACAACCTAATGATTGAAGACTCGATTGTACGTCAGAAAATTGAACTATTTAAATGGGAAGACCTCACAGCATTCTTCAAAACATCTAAAGATGCCGATATTCCATTCGACCTTTTTGCAACAACATTCTTTTTGATTTCAAGATATGAGGAGTATCTCCTTTTTAATCCCGACAAGCACAATCGATTCCCTTCTGATGAAAGTATAGCTGTACAAGGAGACTTTCTAGAAGAACCACTAGTTGATCTATGGGCCTACAAACTTGCATCTAAGATCAAAGAAAAATTCCCAAGTTTCGAAATCAATCCTAGAAAATTTAATTTTATCCCAACCATAGATATTGATAATGCTTACGCCTATCTACATAAAGGTATAAACAGAGCAATACTTGGCACTTTAAAGTCACTTCTAACCTTTAACTTTAGAGATGTAGTTGATAGGATGAAGGTATATCTTAATATAAAAAAAGACCCCTTTGATATATACGATAACACCTTTTCTGTTCTAAAAGAATGGCCAAATACAATCTGGTTTGCTTTGGTTGGACAATTCAGTAGGTACGATAGAAACACCCCAATCCAAAATTATGAGTTTCAAAACCTTCTACATAAAATTGGAGACAGGTTTAAAGTTGGTATTCATCCCTCCTACCGTTCAGGGACAAGTACCGATAGGGTTAAAGCAGAAATCACTGATATATCAAGAGTTCTAAATACAAAAGTAACGATTAGCAGACAGCATTACCTAAGAATATTCATGCCAACAACCTATATACATTTATCAATGCTTGGCATTCAAGAAGATTATTCCATGGGCTATTCTGACCGAGTTGGTTTTAGGGCAAGTACCTGTACCCCATTCTATTTTTATAACTTAAAAGAGGAAAAAGTAATTGATCTTAAAATTATTCCATTCCAAACCATGGATTTTACTCTTTACGAAGAGCTTAACCTGACCCCTCTTGAGGCATTAGAACGGATAATGGGTTTAGTTGAAAAAGTTCATGCGGTTAATGGTACTTTTGTCTCAATTTGGCATAACGAGTACCTATCAGGAGTTGAACCATGGAAAGGATGGGATCTGCTAATGCCGTTGGTTCTCGAAAAAGCAACAAAATTAAAAAGTGAAAATTCAATATCTTAACCACAACGAAATTGATTTTGTTAAATGGGACGATTGCATCAGCAAATCGCTGAATGGCATTGTTTATGCCTATTCATGGTATCTAAACATAATGGTTAAGGATTGGGATGCCCTAATTGCTGACGACTATACAATTGTTTTCCCTCTTACAAAAAGGAAGAAATACGGTATTGAATACTTATTTCAACCTTTATTTACTCAACAACTAGGTGTTTTTTCATCGACAATTATAAACAAGCAAAGCATTAAGCAATTCATTGAGGCTATTCCACCGAAATTTAGGTACCAAGAAATTTGTTTTAACACATTCAATACAATTGACAATGACTTAGGAAGTATAAAAGAAAGGGTAACATATCGATTAGATTTAATTCAGCCTTACATTAAACTATCATCACGTTATAGTGAGAACACAAAAAGAAACATATCAAGATCATTGGCTTTTGGGGTAAATGTAAAAAAAGGATACTCTGCTAATGAATTCATAAAATTCTACAAAGCAAACTTAAACGTAAAGCTCAAGAACAAAGACTTCCAAAATCTCCATACGATTATTGAAAACGCCATCGAAAAACGTATTGGAGAAATTTATTTAGCCTATTCAAAAGGGAATATACTTTGTGCCGTTGCTTTCTTTATCCGCTCAAATGGAAAAGTAATCTATTTAGCTGCTGCCTCTAGTGAAATAGGGAAGTCTGACCGGGCTATGTTTATGCTAATCGATCATTTCATTAACTTAAATTCGGAAAGCCAACTAACCCTTGACTTTGAGGGGTCAAATAACGAGGGAATTGCAAGGTTTTATGCTAGTTTCGGGGCCGATCGCTGTACATACAAACAGCTTAAAAGGAACAAACTTCCATGGTTTTTAAAAGCCCTCAAACGATGATATTGATATTTAAAAGGTTATTCCATCAAACTCTCAAAATCTATTTCTGTCATCTGTTCAGTTTCAACAATCATCCCCTTTTCACATCTTAAAGTTCTAGCTGGAAACTTTTTAAGTAAAGTATAGTTGTGAGTGGCCATAATAACAGCCCTTCCGGTAGATGCGATATCATGTAAAAGGCGCACAATATCCTCTGATGTTTCTGGATCAAGATTACCAGTGGGCTCGTCGGCAAGTATAATCTCAGGTTCGTTTAGTAAAGCGCGTGCAATTACAACTCGTTGTTGCTCTCCGCCAGAAAGCTGATTTGGCATTTTATTCTCCTTATTCTGAAGGCCAACCTTTTCTAAAGCATCTTTTATTCGTTGCTCAATCTCTGCTTTATTTTTCCATCCGGTTGATTTTAAAACAAACAAAAGGTTATCATAAACAGTTCTATCTGTAAGTAATTGAAAGTCCTGAAAAACAGTACCAATCTTTCTGCGCAAGTAAGGAATTTGATTCGTTTTAAGCTTGTGAAGTTCAAAATCAGCAACTCGACCCTCTCCCACGGTTAGCTTAATCTCTCCAATTATCGATTTGATTAGACTCGACTTTCCGCTACCAACCTTGCCTATGATATAAACAAACTCGCCTTTATCAACTGATAAATTTATTTCGGATAATACTAATTGGTTATCCAATAACAATGAACCATTAGTGATTTCTATTATAGTATCTAGTCCCATAAATATTCATACATATTAAAATTCTGCTATAAAGATAGGTTGAATTATAGAATAAATAACATGCTAATGGTTTCTATTAAAAACAGGTAAACTAAAAATAAACGACCTGTGACAATGAAGCTATTCTATATTTTCAATAATTCCGTTTAAAAATTTTAACCAACAAACAACAAAATGTTAAATTTCCTGCTTAAAGAATAAATCATTTCATTCACTTTGTTCGTATAATCTCATAAATTTTTAAAAAACAGTATTATGTCAAAAGGAATAATTGAGTTAATAGTTATAATGTGCGTTGCACTTCCAATAGGGTTGCTAACTGTTCGTTACTTCTTCAAAGGGTCTATCCTTTTTCTTATTGGATCATTATGGCTATCATCGTGGGTTATAATCGACGTAGTAGTAAATTTGAAGTATCTCTATCCAAAAATTTTCCCAGCATACTTAACAACCCCTTTAATAATAATAATGGGCATTTGGATGATGTCTTTTGTGGCTCGTAAAACCCGAAAACCGCTGAATGATTCAATCTCATTGCTTGAAAAAATAAGTGATGGCGATTTAAAGGTTACAATTGATAATGAAGGAATTGATAACAATGACGAGCTGGGAAAACTTAAAAGATCGTTAAAAGAGTTAACCAATAAACTAAACGCAGTAATTGAAGGGATATCTAATGCCGCAAACGAATTAGAGAATTCCGGATTGCAAGTTAGCTCAAGCTCCATTCACCTATCCGAGGTATCATCTGAACAGGCATCAACCCTAGAGGAGATTTCAAGCTCCATAGAGGAAATAACTTCAAGTATTCATCAAAATGCCGATAACTTGGCACAAACCGAGAAAATAGCAATAAAAACGAGTAAAAGCCTTGAGGAAGGTGTAAATGCTACTAACATTGCCCTAGATTCGTTAAACAATATTGCTCAAAAAATTACAATCATAAACGATATTGCCTTTCAAACCAACCTACTTGCTCTAAATGCTGCGGTTGAAGCAGCCAGAGCGGGTGAGCATGGAAGAGGTTTTGCCGTAGTTGCTGCTGAGGTACGCCGATTGGCCGAGAGAAGTCGAGATGCTGCTAACGATATTATTGCCGTATCAACAAACGGGGTAAACATTTCATCGAAGGCAAAGGAGCTGTTAAACAACAACCTATCAGAAATTCTTAAAACAACCGACCTTATACGCGAAATATCTGCTTCAAGTCGTGAGCAAAGAGCAGGTGCAGAGCAAATAAATTCTGCTGTTCAACAGCTCAATAGCACAACCCAACAAAATGCTTCTTCATCGGAAGAACTCGCTGCTAATGCTGAAGAGTTGAATGCCAAAGCCAAAGAACTCTCTGAAATGATTTCATTTTTCAGAACATAATTTGGATACAATTTGGGGACAATGGAATTTGGTAAATTCCAAAAAATCAGGTTATCAAATTCTATTAAAGAATAACAACTACACGGCAAGCCCTGCTTAAGCCTAACCGAAGAATATTTATTTACTAGAAGGTGAAATTCAATGAGATAGTTGCAAGCAATTCTATTTCAATCATTCTTTATTAAGCGTATTTAATGAGTAAATAATCTCTTCGCTTCATCTTAAATTGTCGTACATTTACTTTTAGAGTAATTCACAAAAAATTGAGAATCTACATCCAGAATATGGTTTGCATTCGTTGCAAAATGGTAGTGAAATCAGAGTTGGATAAACTAGGATTGCACTACAGTACTGTTGAACTAGGCGAAGCTGAAATAATTGAGGATATTTCGAAAGAGCAAATGAAAAGTCTGGCTTTTGCCCTAAAAAAGACAGGCCTTGAATTAATGGATGATAAAAAAAGCATTCTGGTTGAAAAAATAAAACTTCTTATCATTGAACTTGTACACTATACAGACGACCAAATTAAGACTAACCTTTCTGATTATCTAAGCGAGAAACTCAAATATAACTACACCTACCTTGCAAACCTTTTTTCTGAAGTAAAAGGAACAACAATTGAGCAATTTTACCTTAACCATAAAATTGAGAAGGTAAAAGAACTTCTCGTTTATGATGAACTTAATCTTACCGAAATTGCCTTTAAACTGCATTACAGCAGCGTTGCCCATCTGTCAAACCAATTTAAGAAGATGACAGGGCTAACCCCTACCCACTTCAAAAATCTTAGGCATAAGAGGCGTCGCGCATTAGGGAATGTGTGAATGATGTAACTTATTTTCACAATTGTGTAATTATTAAATAGATAAAACTCATCAAATTTGGATTTATAATACCAAACAAATTTGACAACAATTGAGTTTCAAAATGAGCTAATTACCCTTCAGGAAAGTTTAAGGAGGTTTGCTTTCAAATTAACTGAAAACACTGACAATGCTAACGATTTGTTACAATCAACTAATTTAAAAGCGCTCACATATCGCAATCAGTTTAAGGATAATACA